>ENA-OWPD01000056-OWPD01000056.1-human-gut-metagenome-genome-assembly--contig:-NODE-56-length-136566-cov-8.260067_pt1 | contig 136566 bp, 93 predicted proteins | sample MGYA00248262_ERZ651842 | MGnify/ENA primary metagenome ERZ651842 (study PRJEB26924, sample SAMEA4378253) | human gut metagenome | biome: human gut; feature: human-associated habitat; material: faeces... | reverse complement strand
TAAGAGAGTTTGGATTACTTTTTCAATTTTCAGGAAAAGATACCTGAGTAGTTACTATTCCCCCCAAGAATGAGAAAAGCTACATCATCACTCTGAAAACGGAGTTTGATATAGCTCTTCTACACTTAACAGCTACCACCTGAACTTTACAGAACGGGCTTTTTAGTTTTGATACAGATCCTCTCCATAAAGACGCAAATTATTTTGCCATTTTGTAGATTTCATTACCCGCCATCAAGAAAGCGCCGACGCCATAAACTTCCGTCATATCACGAGTCACTTTCTTCGGATCAGCACCGATTTGCTGTACATAGCCTAGTTTCCCATCCGGCCCCACTGCCGATACTAATGCCTTCCATCCCTCTATCATCACAGGAAGATAAGTTTCCTTATCCAATAAACCTTCATTGATGCCATAAGCTATGGAATACACTATAAAAGTCGTACAACTGGTTTCCGGTGACGGATAAGAAGCTGGGTCTAACAGGCTGGCGTGCCAGAAGCCATCGGGATGCTGCAATCCGGCAACCCGTGTAGCCAGTTTGACAAACAGTTCTTCATAGAATTTGCGGTTCTTATCTTTCTTGGGTAACTCCTTCAATATTTCAACCAAGCCACCGAGTACCCAACCGTTACCACGTCCCCAGAAGACTTTCTTGCCATTAACTTCACGCTTATCAAAGTAGCGCCAGTCACGGTAGAAGAGATTTTCTTCTTTATCGAACAAGTAATCATAAGTCGCTTTATACTCACGGTTCATGAATTTGATGTATTTCTTGTCTCCAGTCAACATATACAGCTTGGCATATACAGGCGGAGCCATAAAGAGGGCGTCACACCAAGTCCAGCGTTCCAAAGTTTTCAAGTCTCCCTCCACCAATTTGAAACTGCCTTTAGAAGGATGATTGATAATCCATTCTGTACGAGCCTGTGTGGGGACAATCATCGCTTCATCTTTATACTTGCGATATAAATCCAAAAAGGACTGTGATACAGCGATGTCATCAGCATGGTAAAACCGTTTGTCCGGCTGCCAACAATTCCGCCGCCCGATACGAGTCAGCCACTTATAATATGTATCATCATTGTCTTCTTTTTCAGCTAATTCCGCCCAATCCACCATGCCGACATAAAGAGCGCCTTGCGGCCAGTTCAAGTCGTCATGTTCAGGAGCGGGGTGTGGATTGGCAATCTGCCAATCCGCCACCTTTCGCATGATAGACTTTATTTCTGCTTTTTGAAAAGGAATCTCTGTTGCCATTATAAAAACGGAACATAACAGAGACGCTCCCAATAAAAGTGTTTTTTTCATTATATATTTATTTGTTTATCATTCGGTCATTACAGTTCAACCATAGCCTTTAAAGGCAATTGACTGGAAGCAGGACCGACTAAGATCTCAAAGTCTCCTTTTTCCACTACAAAGCGGTGTTGATTCATATCGTAAAAAGAGAATGCATCCTCATCCAGCACAACAGAAACCCGCTTCTTCTCCCCTTTCTTCAAGAATACCTTTTCATATCCTTTCAGTTCTTTCAACGGACGGGGAACAGAAGACTGTACATCATGCACATACACTTGTGCCACCTCCGAAGCATCCATCTTACCTGTATTCTCTATATCAAAGCTAACGGTAACCTGATGCTCACCCGTTTTCTCCGCAGCCATATTACTATAAGCGAAAGTAGTATAGGACAAACCGTAGCCAAACGGATAGAAAGGTTCTTTTCCCGAACGGTCGTATCCACGATAACCGACAAAAACACCTTCAGAATAGTCTACACGCTTAATCTCCGCCTTTAAGTTCTCGTAATAACTGCCGTGCACTGGATTATCTTCCCATTTCCGCTCGATAGAAATCGGTAGCTTTCCGCTTGGAGAAATCTTACCGGTCAGGATTTCAGCAATTGCCTGACCGCCTTCCTGCCCCGGATACCAGGCCATAAGAATCGCTTTTGCAGCATCATACCAGTTGGTGAAATCCACACCGCCACCGGCGTTCAGTACAACCACAACATTGGGATGCATAGACGCAATCTTCTTGATAAACAATTCCTGATAGCAAAGCAAGGCAAACGGACGGTCAAAGCCTTCGCCTTCGGTATTACTATTGAAACCTGTACAGAACACAACATTATCCACCTTTGCCAATCCTTGACGAAGTTTCGCCTCATTAAGGCTATAAGCATTAAAACGAATGATGGCCGAAGAAATATTATCAAAGAATTCAATCCGGAAACGGTATTCCTTACCACCCTCAACCGGCAGTTCAACTTCACGGCTAGAGTAGGAATGATTTCCCCAATCTCCCGTAATATGCTTGTCATTCACAAACAGACGATAACCGTCATCACCACCGATATGAAGTTTCAACTGACCGTCAGTTTGTGGCATGTAGCAGGCTGTCCAACGGACAGAGAATCCATCTGTCGGAAAGCCGTCCAAAGGTGCCCCATATCCCCAGTCATAATCAACAGAGGATTCCGTGCGTATTACTTCAGGCTGGCCCGAAAGGGTCTTGTTTTTAAAGTATTCAGCTTTGAAGCCTTTCATCTGACGATTAGCATCAGTATAAAACTCATGGACAATATCTTCATAAATCACATCATCCGTCAATAGTAACAGATTCTTTTTCTTCAATTCCTTCAAGCCTTGAGCCACTGAGACGGTAGAAAAAGGAGTGACAAACCCACTACCGCCACCGGTAGGAATCAAATTTGCATTAGGCCCCATCACGGCTGTCTTTCCTTTCAGCGGGAGCAAGTTTCCTTCATTCTTCAACAGGACTACACCCTCGCGCGCCAGTTCTAAAGCTGTCTGGCGGGAGAAAGGATTATCCTCTGCGATGTTGCTGTCTTTCTGTTCCTTATCCAGCATACCATAAGCAATCAGAGTTTGCAGGATGTGTTGTACTTTCAGGTTGATGGTTTCTTCTGTCACTGTGCCGGCTTTGATAGCAGGCAACAGATTCTCCAAATTCATAAAACGTCCTTTCGGCATTTCGAGGTCAAGTCCGGCGTTAGCAGCGCCTACGGCGGAATATACAGAAGTCCAGTCCGACATCAGAATACCTTTGAAGCCCCAAAGATTGCGCAAGACATCAATATTCAGCCATTTATGTTCGGTGGCATGGACACCGTTCAACAGATTGTAACTGTTCATTACGGCGCCGACATTGGCTTCCTGTACAGCTTTTCGGAAAGCCGGGAAATAGATTTCCTGCAAAGTACGTTCGTCTATGTCAGAGCTGGCATGGTGGCGGCTCCATTCCTGGTTGTTGGCAGCAAAGTGTTTGATTGTAGCAATGACTCCTTCCGATTGTACTCCCAAGATATATTGTTTCGCCGTTTCACCTGTCAAGTAAGGGTCTTCACCGAAGTATTCAAAGTTACGGCCGCACAACGGAGCACGATAGATATTCACGCCCGGGCCCAACAGGATATTAACTCCTCTTGCCTTGGCGTCCTGTCCCAAGCCTTGCCCTAACTTATAAAGTAATTCCCGGTTCCAAGTAGAAGCGGAAAGTATTCCGGAAGGATATAAAGTGCTCTTGGGAGCATGATTACGAATTCCCTGCGGCCCGTCAGCCAACTTGATTTCAGGTATTCCCAAACGAGGGATGGCACGCAGAGAAAAACTGGTATATCCGGAGATATACTCTATTTTCTCTTGCAAAGTCATTTTTGTTACAATGTCCTTCGCACGTTGTTCGGCTTGGGGAGTGATTGTCTGTGCATGGGCTGTGATACCTACCATAAATAAAAACACACCTACGCTTCGTATTAATTTTCTCATTATCGAATTTTACTCTGTTAAGTCTATCTTTACTTTCTGGTCTTTTACCTGGATATAATACTCTCCGATTTCCAAGAATCGTTTGCCGTTCCCGTCAACAAAACCAAAATCGCGTTCCAAGTCAACATCAAAACGGAATACTTTCGTTTCACCAGCCTTGATTAATTGCTTCTCAAAGTGTTTCAACTCTTTCACCGGACGGGTAATAGAACAATAAGGGTCGGAGATAAACCAATGTACCGTTTCCAAGCCATCACGTTTTCCTGTATTCGAAACAGATACTTCTACTGAAAGTTTTCCACCACGTTTGACTGTTGTTACAGAAGGAGTAACAGTGCCATATTTGAATTCTGTATAGCTCAGTCCGTGCCCGAACGAGTATAAGGGCTCACTCGTGATGTCCTTATAGAAGCCCTGATGTCCACGTCCACTCTTGCGACGATTATAATAAATAGGAATCTGCCCGGTTGAATAAGGGAAAGTCATAGCCAGTTTACCGGAAGGGTTGATACGTCCAGACAATATTCCAGCCATTGGAAGCGCACCATTCACACCCGGCTGCCAAATTTCCAATATAGCATCCGAAATCGGTTCTAACCGGTTCAATTCCAACGGGCGTCCGTTCACCAATACCAGTACGATAGGTTTGCCGGCTTTCTTCAGTTCTTTTGCCAGTTCCTCCTGAATTTGAGGCAATGCAATAGAGGAACGAGAAGCATTCTCACCACTCCAAGTCATCATTTCGCCCAAACAAAGAACAACGACATCAGACCAACGGGCTGCTTCTAATGCTTCTTCAAAACCTTTTCGATTATCCCCTTGTGTGCTACAACCTAACGCATAACGCAGTTCAGCTTTTCCCACAAACTCGGTTGCCAATCCGTTATAGAGCATTGCTACATCCGTATCTTTCCCATGCCCACACCAGGAACCTAACAAGTCCCAACCATTTTTTGCCATGGGGCCTACTACGGCAATCTTCTTCTTATCTGTCAGAGGCAGTATCCCGTTCTCGTTTTTCAACAATACCATCGACTCTGCTGCAAGCTGGGCTGCGATATCCATACTCTGCGGACGGAAGAAACGTTCTTTCTCATTTGTAACCGGGGTATAAGGGCGTTCAAACAAGCCCAAACGAAATTTCACCCGCAAAACACGACGAACTGATTCATCAACCTGCGCCATCGTTATCTTTCCCTCTTCAACAAGCTCTTTCATATAACGGTCGTAAGCATGAGACATCATATCCATCTCAAGCCCTGCATTAAAAGCATACACTGCAGCTTCTTTTTTGTTAGCTGCCAATCCCTGATTTTTCAATTGTTCGATTGCCCCCCAATCGGAAACTATAAATCCATCATGCCCCCAACGTTCTTTCAATATTTCCGTCATCGTATAGTGATTGGCCGATCCGGGAACTCCGCTGATATCATTAAAAGAGCTCATCAGGGTGGCCGCCCCCGCTTTCACACCCATTTCATAAGGCAGTAGATAGGTATCCCAAAGAGTTTGAGCAGAGATTTCAGTATAAACATAATCACGTCCGGCTTCGGAAGCGCCATAACCGATATAATGTTTCAGACAAGCCGCTATTCGGTCTTCGGCCGACATATCATCTCCTTGATAACCACGCACCGAAGCGGCGGCAAACACTCCATTAGCATATGGATCTTCACCATATCCTTCGGCTACACGTCCCCAACGAGGGTCACGCGCCACATCAATCATCGGCGAGAACGTCCAGTCCACTCCCGACATACGGGCTTCCTGTGCAGTAACGGCACATGCTTTTTCCACCAGTTCAGGATTCCATGAACAAGCCTGTCCCAAGGAAATAGGATATACAGTACGAAATCCGTGAATGGCATCGTAACCAAAAATAATAGGAATACCCAAGCGGGATTCTTCCATAGCCTTCTTTTGCACATTATTACGCAAAGCCGGATTCGTATCGTAATAAATCAACGAACCAATTTCCGCCGGCACTTTCTTAACCTCTTCTCCTATATTATTCACATTGTTATTCCGCCCCATGGTATATTGGTTTAGTTGCAGAATTTTCTCTTCCAAAGTCATGCGTGACAACAAATCATCAACCCGTTTTTCAATCGGTGCTTTGGCATCCTTATACAAAGGAATACTTTTTTTATCTTTTGCCGAAAGGGCACATGTTACTTCCAACAGGCATAAACCGAAAATTAATACTTTTCTTTTCATTGTGTTTTCGTCGGTTAGTTATTATTTAATCAATCAAATATAGCTTTTTCAGACAGACGTACTGTCTATCATTGTTTTTCATGCAAAGCTCTGCTAATTATCTTTTTTCAGATGTTTATCAGCAAACTGTACATACTGCGTCCAGTCATACAAATTAATGTCATGTTGCCCCGAACGGATATGATAACCAATGGTCCCGGACAACTCAGGCTCGTTGACAGCCGGCATCTCCTTCACCGGTAATCCCGGCAGACCGAACAATTCATAAACAGGAGAGGCATAAAGTCCGGAAAGGAACTCTCCTCTAGGATCGGCCCAACAGTCTTCTTCCGCGCTAGCGATATAAACAGGACGAGGAGCTATCAGAGCTATGAGTTCATGCTGATCAACAGGCAGGTTTTCTTCCTTATCGTTATATTGCCAGAAATTCCGACAGAACCAATGTGTAAATTGCCGATTTACAGCCCGCACGGTTTCTCCGACTTTTCTTCTCGATAACGCTGCACCACCACAACCTGAATCATTTGAGATGACCAATGCAAAACGCGGGTCTATCGCTCCGGCCCATAAAGTAGTTTTTCCAAGGCGCGAATGTCCGAAAATTGCTACACGTTTTGCGTCAATGTCTTTGTCTGTCTCAAAATAGTCCATTACACAGCTCATTCCCCATGCCCAAGCAGCCAAAGTTCCCCATTCATCGTCAGCCGGTCGTTTTTGCCCTTTCTTATAAAATAACGGATGAACCCCATTACGGAATGCATCATCAAAGTCCGGATCAATATCTCCACGATAAAAGGTAGCCAGCCCATAACCATGTTTCATCAGCATTTCTACCGGCCATCTGGAAGCAGCATTACCACGTGGAAACATGTATTTTCTGCCATAAGTCAGTGATTTTTCTTCCGACGGCAAAGTAATGCCTTCATCCGGGTGAATGGCATGATTACCCTTAAAGTTTATTCCGAAGAACATGGGTACCGCTCCTTGCCGTTGGTTAGGCAGATAGATAAGTACTGTCATATAATGCTTTTCATCTTTTGTGAGATAAACAGCCACTTCCCGCCGGGTAGCCAAGCCATTCAATGCGTTTTTGTCTTCGGTCAGCACCCGGAAATGTAAATCCTTCGGATGTGCCGGAGCTTTGCCATACATCTGCGTTTCGAAAAGATGAATCAATTCGGGACGACGTTTCTTCACCCATTCTTTTATGGTAACCACTTTTTGCCCGTTGTTTAGGGTCAATACGTCAGGAAGTGTATAAGCCGGAACTTTGCTTTCATCATAATTGACTTTCGCGGCAGGTTCTTTTAATTCAGTTAATTCCGTAATCCGGTCCGGATGCAACACTGCTCCATGGGCGGCTTTTTGAGCCACTTCCCGCTGATCATAATTCATACCTTCCGGATAATACGGGTTTCCTACGACATTGCGCTCGAATATTTTCTCAAACCATGTACAAGCGGCCGTATAACGTCCGATTTTCAAATCGAGATGATAACCGTCACGATTCATGTGGTCACCGACAAATGAAGTACGGGCATTCTGAATAGCTGTACCCGTAGGGATTATCATTTTTATTTTTGTTAGTTTCGATGCCTTATCTACTGCTTTTACAATAGAATGATACATCGTTAGCTGATCCCGCCCATAATTCTTAAATCCGGTATTTGTTGCATTTGCAGCATATGCCCATGTCTGATGCAACATCAATTCCGCTTTCTTAGGAAGACGTACTTTCACATATTCCACCAATTCCGGCAACGATGTCTCATAAGTCTCATACATGCCTGAGAAAGGACTAGCTTGCTGAAGGCTGACATAATCCCACTCTTCATCCGCTAGTACTGTTCCCAACGCCATTTTTTTCTTTTCTATCTTCTTACCGTCCAGACTGATCTTCCGATAGGCATAAGCGGAATCATTACTACGAGCATTCTTTACATGACGTTCCAAAGAACAACCTGCTATATACATATTTCCAATAATCACAGGAATACCTTCCGCATTTGCCAGCTCATACAAATACTGTTCCACCGCATCTTGTGAGAAGCTATTCCCGATAGCCAATATTTTAATAGCCTTTTGCTGCGCACATGCTCCACTCGCAAGAAATGATAGCAACAAAAGCAGAATTACAATCAGAACTTTATTTTGTTTCATTTTTATCTGAATATAGAAGAGAATGAGACCCAATTACTGCACCTGCTTTATAGACAACGCATTTAAATGTCCCTCTGTCGCAGCTCCGCTCAAACCGACAACCTCAATAACAACTTTACCGTCAGCAGTTGGCTCTACATTTTCAAACTTAGTGATATATTCTCCATAAGGAACTTCTTCAAAAGTTGCATACTCTCCATCATTAGTACCTAACTTCAAACCTGTCCTAATCTCTTTCGGACCGATAGTATTTTTTCCTTTCAGCGTATATTCAGATGTACGGGCCGCCTTGCTACCACCAAAGCGAACAGCCAATATCGTGAAATTATATTTACTTGCAGAACTCAAGCCTGTTACTTCAACTGTTGCCGGTTCAGTATTTCCGGCGTTAGCAACGCCACTTACAATAAGCCCGTCTTTCCATGCCGACATCGGAAATTCCACTTCATCCACAACCATTACTTTATCCGGTTCTCCAGATACTCCATTATAGACAGAAGTAAATCCGCCAGCTACTCTCACACTTACATTCGTAGCATTAGCCTTTGCATCGGACAATAACAATGGAGCAGCACTTACGGAAGAAGTATAATTATTCCATGGAGTAGCGGACGTTATAGTCGAACTACCAAAATCAACATAAATAGGAACAGCCAATAGGTCCGAATCGACACGTTTCTTCAAATCAACTAACTCCGTCACGGTATTCGGGCTCTGTACAGCCATATGAGCTGCTGTTTGAGCAACCTTTATAGTTTTCTCATCCAACCCTTTCGGGGCATATGTATTACCTACCACATTCTTTCCCGTAATCTTCTCAAACCAGACACAAGCAGCAGTATAGCGTCCGTAAGTTGTTTCCAAATGATAGTATCGCGTGGCGTCACCATTGTCAAGACGAGTGAAATTGTCGCCGATAAAGGAAGTACGTCCATTCTGAATAGCAGTTCCAGCAGGAATAATTATACTGATATTCTGGTCGGACGCTGCTTCATTTACTGCATTGACAATAGCACTGTACATTGTCATCTGATCATTACCATAGTTTTTAAAATCAGTATGATTTGAATAAGACGCATAAGCCCACGTCTGATGCAACATCAGTTTCATATATTTGTTAGTGGCATACCCTTTTACATAATTAACCAAATTACTCAAATAAGGCTTGTATGTATCATATTGTCCGGATTTGCCACTCACTTGCTGAAGACTGATATAATCCCATTTATCATCTTTCAAAGCTGTTTCCAGTGTAGTATTCGCCTTAGTAGTCTTGCTCCCGTTCTCAATTTTGCGATAACTATATTTTGCCTGATTACCATTAGCATTGGCCCAATGAGTTTCCAAAGAACATCCTCCGATATACATATTACCGATAATAGCTTCAATGCCTTCCGCTTTCAACAATTCATACAGATATTGCTCGACTGCATCCTGCGAAAAACTGTTGCCAATTGCCAAAATACGAAGCGGAGATTGTTTGACCGTTACAGATATTACTTTAGAAAGCCGTTTAGTCTCTCCTGGAGATTCCACTTTGATGAAAGCCTTTCCTGCTTTCACACCTTCAACCTTTACATTGGTACCATTGTCCTCTATGATTTTCAGTATTTCCGGATCGGAAGATGTCCATATATATTCCAGGTTTTCAGCTTCCGTACTGCTAAAAATTGGATTAATAGCCATTTCATCACCAGTCTCCAAGCTAACAACATCTTCCACAATCATCCAATGATCACCCTTGATAGGATTGTCCACGTCATCGTCAGAACAAGATATAAACGCATTATCTATAAACAGAAATATCAGGAACATGCAAGATTTCCATGCTATGTCACTTTTTAAAAATACATTTTTCATAATACAGAAGTTTTAGTAGTCATACATTTTCTTATAATGAATAAAAAGGATATATAGAATTACCCCGCTCCTTCAATAAGGAGCGGAACAACATACTTCATGTAGATATTTATAACAGGAAAACTGTTATTTAACCGTTATATCCATTAGCTTCACCCAACCGGAGTCTAACAGGTTATTTTTAACTGCCATCCGCAGCCCTATTGTATTATCTTTAGTGGTATCCACAAGACCTACCGCCCACTTATAAGCACCCACGGAAACTCCTTTCAGTGTCAAATCAAAATTATAAGTAGTCGGTTTATTCTTCAACCACGTAGATAAATCTGTCTGGGTATCAACAAACACCTTTTTTACTTCGTTCTTATCGTCCAACAAAGCAAATGCTACTTTATAGCGTTGATTCCATTGCGGAATATTAGTGGGACAATATCCCCATCCCATATTATTCCAACGATGAACGATCGTTATTTTCTCGCCACTCTTAACATCTTTAGGCAATGAAACCATATCAGGATATAAACGATAACCACCTTCGGTAACAAAACGCTGTACAAGTCCGAAACATTTGAACCAAGACATGGTTTCGCTTCCTGCACGAAAATCCATCATATTGACCCGTGCCTCAGCTGATGCGTCGAATTCTCCCTGACGTACATCTTCCGGATGCCCTTCACGATACCCCATAGGATCAAGCCAATAACGATGCTGATTAACAATCCATCCTCCTTCCATTATGATAGGACGTTTATAGTTCCAACGAGCAGCAAACTGTTTTTCCCAATCCTGATAATAACCGTTCATACCAAAAGCATCATGACGCAAACTATATCCCTTGTTTATAGCACTCTCAAGCAAGCCTTCCGTTTCAGGGTCTAAAGCCCCCCAGCCGGATGTGTTTTCAGCACCAATCAAACGATGATAGTTAATAACTAACGGCACTTTGGTAAAGCATCGGGAATACAAATCTGTAATCCATTCGAAAACCTGCTTCTTTTTTGAATGATCTTCATAAATCATTGTATGTGCTTCACCCCATTTCCCCAATCCGTAAGCATCTATAAAGTCTACTTTATCTGGATCGTTAAATTCCTGTGCCAGTGCTTCGATGAACTTAGTATATTTTTCCTGAAAGATCTTATCATCCGGAAAAGGTGATTTACGTGCTAATGCAGTCGCCTCGTTAGTAGGTCCCGGGTCTTTATACCAATGTGCACCGGCGTCAAAAACATATTGGGGAGTATTTAATCCTTGGTCACGTCCATCCACTACAATTCGGAATGACAAACGCATCCCACGATCCAAAACACTTTTCAGCAATCTGGTCAAACGGGCAGTCGGATCTTTCCATATATATTTCCCTTCTTCCGGCTCCAATGAACTCCAACTTGTCCGTATATAGCAGGTACTGGCATAATCTGAAACTTTTACTGGTTCTGCCAGTTCCGGTACAGAAACATTATCGTAACCTTCTGTAGTCCAGAAATTTTCATCCCAACCACGTCCCATATAGATCACCCATCCGTTTAATGGATTACGCAATACTGTTTTCTTATCCGGAGTGATTTTCACTGTGACATTACCGGCAGGCAGTTCACCACTTCCATTTCCTTCATCACCATTATTATCACCACCCGAACATGCGGATAAATTTGCTGAACAGAAAAGCAAAAGAACTACACTCCAACTTTTCATAACAGATATTGTTTTTTCTATTTTCATATATTTCGATGTTGATATTAACTATTGCCGTATTTTGTGCAATACGGCAATAGTATAAATTCAAATTATTTATATGCTACAATCTTTTTATTTCGCAAATCTAAAACAACAAGAGTACTTGACGGAACATTAAAGTATGAGTTACGTTGCTCACCATCAGCTCCTCCTGTAATCGCCTGCGACACACCATAGGTAAGCGTCTTTTGCTGACGCAATCCATTCAATAATGCAGGAGAGAAGCAATAAGTATTATTGGCTTTACCACTTATATTTGCTATAAGGAACTTTATTTGGCTTCCGGATATGGGAGTACCTTTATGTACAAGTACTTGCGGATCGGCCAAACTTGGCGTAAAGTTTCCATCTACAGGCGTCCCCCAACCATTTATATTACCATGCAACCACAAATTCGTTACAGTAGTAGTTATTATATCTTCAGTAGCACTTCCATTATATCTCCATTCGAGTGTCAATGGTTCCAGTTGTTTACTTGGCGGATAGACAGCAACTGTTTTCGCTTGCATATCAACAACAACGCGATGCTCACCTGTTTCCGTAATCTTCCATCCGACAGCCGCTCCTTTTTGTCTCATAACTACAGATAATGTATCTATTTTATCGGCTGACAATGCAACATCATCCCCACTTTCGGGACTGATATAATTAATCTCACTTTCAAACTCAACAGGTATCTTCAACACTCCCGGTTTCAAATCCAATAAAGCTGCATACAGATATTCATTTTCCTGTGTCAATGTCATTTGTATCTTATCCGCACCTACCGCATCACCTTCCAGGAATACTTTATCGGCATCAAACACAATAGGTTTATAAGGACGCACATCTACATTGATTGTTCTCACTTCAGGCATCGCATATTTAGAACCACCATCCCATTTGGCAAGTACACGGAACTGCAAAGTAGCGGGTTTAGTATAAGTCCTTCCCCACTTTTCTACCAATAGCTTCTGCAATTGCTCGGTCGTATAGCTTCTGGAGAAAACACCTTCATCCTCTTCTGTGCGTACACTGGAAGCAAAATCATTGCCTTCAATATCTAACTTTGTGACATAAGTAACCGAATATTCTTCCGGCATCTGGCGCGCTTCTGTCCAATCAAAAGTCAAAACCACCTTATTAGGTTCGTTACCGTCGAGTTCGATATTTGTACTTGACGCATGTACTTCCAATGTTTCCGCAGCAGCAAAAAAATCACTGTTGTCCACATTATCATCATCATTGCATGCACTTAAACAAATCCAAACAAATAACGGCAGTATATTATAGAATGATATAATTTTTCTCATATTTATCATTGTTTACTTAAATAAAACATTATCTCCACCATCCAGGCAATTGTCTCAGATTAGTATTCTTATCAATATCATCCTGAGGAATCGGCCACCAATAACTAATAAATCTTCTGGTTTGATAAAGGGTACGTTTATAATATTCATCTCTTTCGGTACTTTTAGCCAAGGCATTCATTCCATAGAATTTTCCATTCAAAGCTGTTTCAGCTTCTTTCCAACGACGTAAATCATCAAAACGTATACCAGCTTCACAATTCAACTCTACACGTCTTTCACGACGAATCAAATCACGCAATTGAGCTTCTGTGACAGGTATCTGATCCGCTCCCTTTCCATACTGAGGAATACCAGCTCTATAACGGACTCTATTAATATAATCCAGAATTTCTGTCTCATTATCCGTATATGTGCCCGTTGCCACACTATACTCATATAATGATTCTGCATAGCTCAGATAAGCTTCTGCCAAGCGATAAAGTACTCCTTGACGTTTTTTGTAAGTACCGCTACTAGAGGCAGGAATCGCAGAGGGGTCAACACGTTTACGTATCAAATACCCTGCACTAGGAGAGTCATGAGAAGGACCACCATCTTCACCACCTGAAAAGAAATTGGCAAACTTATTTTTTGCATTCGACTTATCTTTTCCCCAGTGATACTCTTCATTATAAAGTACTGAAATATAAAAACGAGGTTCACGACCGCAATACATCTTATATGTATTTTTAGGAACAATCACATGCTCTGTTTCCTGTTCAGTACCGCCTTTTGTAGCATACATCCATGTAGTCTTATATGACTCGTCAACTGTAGAATATCCCGTCTCACTGTATCCTGATTCAGAATTGATAACTGGAGTAGCTCCATCATTTGTATAACCTGTGATAGGCACTAAACCATTGTTCATAAAGAATGCATCCACCAATGATTGGGTAACACCAATAGCACCTGCACCACCCATACTACGAGGATTAGCCTGACGGTCAAAATAACCTGCATCATCATATGTTCGTGGGAAAAGGATTTCCATATTTCCTTGATTATAACGTAACATCAATGCATTCTGATAAGATTGAAATGCATCTACATCATCTCCAATCGTCTCAATATATAACTTATGCCCCGCCTTTTCAGCCTCATCTATCAGCAACTTATTAGCATCAACAGCGGTCTTCCAACGTTCTGGTTTGAAGGTTGAATCAAAAATAGAAACACCATCACAGTTTTTCATATTCACCATGTCCGAGTCCTGGTTACCATTCACCAAAGGACTAGCAGCAAATGTCAATAAACGGGCACGCATAGCGAGACAAATAATAGAAGTGATACGCCCATATTTATTATCTTCATCGTAATAAGCCGGTAGCAATTTAGAAGTTTCTAACAATTCATTTGCAGCCCAATCCACTACTGTATTAAACGGCTCCTGCTTCAACAACAAGGTTTCACCTGTAATCTCTTCTGTTGCATCACGAATAATAGGAACTGCTCCGTAAGTCATAGCCATCACAGCATGAAAGTAAGCAATGAAAAAGCGACATTCGGCTTTCATATAATTCACTTCCTTCTCTGTTACATCAGGAAGTGCATGCGCATATTTAATAAAGATATATGCTTGGCGAATACGCATAGGAAAAGTCTCCCAGTAGTTAATCACGCCACCGCTTGCAGACGTCCAGTTTCCATTCTGATAAAGAATAGCCTTAAATCCCTGTGATTCCCAACCAACAGAAGGTGCCAACTCGTCTGCTACTGCATCTGCACCATCATAATTATAGAACTTGGGAGTAGCATTATATATATAAGCTAACCAACGTTCCATATTTGTTTTATTCTCAAATACAGTTTCTAATGTCAACTGATCATCCGGCTCCTTATCCAAATAGTCAGAACAAGAAGATAGAGAAAACATGGCAATCGTGCCTAATGCTATATATTTCCTTATTTTATTTTTCATACAATCAATTCTTAGAATTTAATTTCAAAACCTGCAGATATAGATTTCATAGCCGGATAAACTGCACCAGTCCTCGAAGCACCACTATCCGATGTAACTTCCGGATCCCACAAATCAAACTTAGAGAATGTCAGTAGATTTGAGCCTCTAACAAAAATACGCGCTCCGGAGATCAACATATTTTGCATCCATCTCTTCGGAAAAGAATATCCTAATTCTATATTTTTCATGCGTAAGAAACTCATATTACGTAACCACCATGTAGAACTCTGGCTGTTATTAGCATTTGTACCATAATCTAAACGTGGATAAAAGACATCCTGACTGGGATTATCCACCGTCCAGCGATCTTGATAATTAGTAAAGATATTATAGGTTGTACCCTTATTTGACGCAGGAATAATATTACCAGAAAGAACATTCCATGTTCGACCGATACCTTGAAATAACACACCAAAATCTAAATCTTTCCACTTCATATTTAACCCAAACCCATAAACGATTTCTGGGTTTATCGGCCCCCCAATTGGAGATACATCAAATGCATCAATCTTCCCATCTTGATTTACATCTACATATTTAATATCACCCGGGCGCAATTTAGCAGTAAAGGTTTGCGCAGGAATACCCTCTTTTAAAGTACCAGCTGCAACATCAGCAAAGTCATCATTTGTAAATAATCGTTCTGCAATATATCCTCTATTTTGTCCTGTTGGATATCCTGTTTCTGCCCGATTTGTACCAACAACAGCTGCCGGTTCATCCTTTTCTGTAATCTCATTATGAGCATATGTAAGTGTTCCCATCAAGCTCACAAACAAGTTCTTATTAAACTGTTTATTGATATTCAATGTAACCTCTGCCCCTTGATTCTTCATTTTACCATAATTATCCCAAGGTTGTTTTATAAATCCGGCAGTTATTGGAATCGATTCACGAGGCATAAAAATATTGTGACGGCGTTCGTCAAACAAATCAAATTGTAAATCTACCATACCATTAAATAGTCCCAATTCCAATCCCACATTCGCTTTATTTACTACTTCCCAGGTCAAATTAGGAACTGCAAACTCACCTTCAGCCATACCATTACGATTATACTCGCTCTCGGTACCCCAGTTATATTGTTTCAAATCATTCCATGAATCATTGATAGTAGAAAGATATGCAAAACGTCGTCCATTCAAAGTAGCATTACCTGTTTGCCCATAAGATGCACGTAATTTCAATTTAGAAATAGTTCTACGAAGAGGTTGCATAAATGATTCTTCTGACACAATCCAACCAATAGCCCCTGAAGGAAAAAAACCATAACGTTTTCCCTTAGCAAAATTTTCAGAGCCATTATATCCAAAATTGAACTCCCCTATATATTTCCCTGAATATGTATAAGAAGCACGTCCTGCCATTCCCTGAGTTCGATAAGGTAGTTTCTCTCCTTTATCAAAATGACGACGATTAAATAACAACATGCCAGATACTGCATGTTTTTCCGCAAATGTATGATCATAAGACAAGGTTGCCTCCATATAGAGACTTTTAGTTCCATAAGTCCCTGTAGATTCATGTCCTAATGTATTGCTTCCATTTTCCTTTTTTGTCAACATCAATTCCCCCTCTTCCGTTCTTCCAGAAGCTGCATTATATATATCAGGCTTTGTTGACCGTTTTACTGTCCCCGTAGAATAACGGTCAAAAGAAAATACTCCTTTTACCTTTAACCCCGGAGTTATAAATTTCAAGTCTTGTTCAAGTGAAAATAATGTTTCAATCTTACTAGCACTAGTACGCTGGTACCCCATCTGAGTTGCCATTGCCCACACATTAGACTCCTCAGTTCCTGCAATTTGTCCTGTAGAATATTGTGCTGGAAACTGAAATGGAACAGAACGGAAAGCTCTATTAAAAATCTCACTTACACTTTGTGTTGTAGAATTACGATCTTGCAAATATCCTCCAATATTAAAACGCAGCTGTGTAGTTGGAGATAGCTTTAAATCAACATTTGAACGGACATTATATCTCTGCAGCTTAATAGAAGGATCCCACTCTCGCTTTTTGTCACGTTCCAAAATACCGCGTTCATTATAAACAGCGGCCACAAATGAATAACGTAGGATTTCTGTACCACCAGAGATATCTACCGTCACACGCTGATTGGAAGCATGATCCTTAGATACTGCGTCAACCCAATCCACGTCTGGATATAAATCAGGATCATAATTGGCACGAGTTTTCGCAATTTTATCAGTATATATAGGTCTCTGTCCTGTATCGATTAAAACATCATCCAATAATTGCATGTAATCAGCAGCCCCAATATATTCCGGAAGTTTTATAGGTTGTGTAGCTGCAAACTCTGCTTTTACAGTTACACGTGGTTTCCCCACCTGTCCCCGTTTTGTATTAATCAAGATAACACCATTAGCACCGCGTACTCCATAAACAGCACTAGCGGCAGCATCTTTCAATACAGAAAAAGATTCAATTTCTTCCGGATCAATATTATTTAATTCACGTTCAATACCGTCAACTAAAACTAATGGATCGCCACCAACTTTTTGAAAGGTACTAATACCACGAATCCAAAAAGTTGAATTATCATATCCCGGTTCCCCCGAACGTTGAACTGCCAATACACCTGCAACCGTACCTGCTAAATTGTTACTCAACGAGCGACTGGTAGATACTTTTAATTTCGCAGGTTCAATTGTTGTAATAGAACCCACTACAGATTCTTTTTTTTGTGCGCCATAAGCCACAACGACAACTTCATCCAACTGACCGACATCTTCTACCATCTGTACATTGACTACTTTTCGATTATCAACGACCTCTTCTTTAGGCACAAAACCTATATAACGGAAAGAGAGCACTGACCTCTTTGCAGGAACAGTAATACTATAATTACCATTCATGTCTGTCAATGAATGTACTGTAGAATCATTTTTTAGAATAATTGTCACACCGATCAAAGGTTCTCCCTTCTCATCTGAAACGTTACCTGTTACCTTTATACCTTTTTGTTGTGTAGCTTGCTGTACTTTAGGAGCTTCTGGTATCGAAATTGTAATTTGTCTTCCCGACATCTTATAATTCAGTCCTGTCTCTGAAAACAGCTCTTTTAACACAGCATCTATTTTCTTATTGGAAACTGAAATGGAGACTTTGTTATTCAGATTTTTCTGAACATTAGCAGAGTATATAAAAATATATTTACTATGTTTTTCGATATAATCTAAAATATCTTTAACTGTAGCATTCTCATATTGTACTGAGAATAGATCTTCTTCGGAATTCCAACTAATAGAATTAGCACCGAATGAAGAAAATGGAATCATAAAAAAGACGTTTATAATGCAAAAAAGCTTAAGTCTTTTCTTTAAGTGTAAAAAAATACTTTTCTTTACCATAAAAATTTCTTTTTAGGTTAACAATTTTGGATTTATTGATTTAACTCAAGGAATTACTATCGGGTAAATACGGCAATATTTATCCGATTTTTTTGTGTATCATGAATAGTATTATCTGTTTCTCATAGGCTATATTGGTTTTATAAGATTAATTAAATTGTCATTATTTACTCAAGTATATACTAGTATCACTTTTTTCTACTTCAATAGGGATTGTCTGCCGGATACATTCAATCACCTCATCAATATCATCTTTCAAATCCAGTTTTCCATAAACCTTTTCTTTACCTACCATCGGATCGCATTGAATAGGAATGCCATAATAAATACTCAACTTCTGAATAATATGAGATAAATCATTACCATTTAACAACATGACACCATCCACCCAGCTAATATATTCGGCTACGTCCACTTGCTTCTGATAGGCAATTGCGCCATTGGCTATATTCAGCAAATCACTAGGCACCAGCTGCGCTTTTCTCTCATTCCTATCGGTCACCTCAACAGAACCTTCCACCAATACAATATTAGTTGCCCCCCCCTTGTAGTTTGAAATATTAAACTTCGTACCTAATACCCGTAATTTGAAATCTTCAGATTCTACAATGAAAGGGTGTTGCTTATCATGAGCAACTTCCAGAAACACCTCTCCCTGGGCATATATTTTACGAATATCCCCATTAAAACGACAAGGATAAATCACTTTTGATTGAGAGTTGACAACCAATCGGGTTCCGTCAGACAGTTCAACCCGCACTCTTTTCCCTGCGGGAACAAGTAACTGGTTATATTCCGGTTCGCCCTTTACTTTCTTCTCCTCTTTTTCTCTTATTACTTTAGAATTAACAGCAACCTTTCCTTCTTTTGAATAGGTAACAAAAGCATCCTCATCCAAATTGAGCTGTTCTTTAGCAGTGATAAGAGTCACTTCTTCAACAGACTGGCTGTCCATCTGTTCGGCAATAGCCTGAAAATCTAAATTAGTGTTTTCACAATGAGTTAAGAAGTGGATGGTTGAAATACAAATTAAAATAGAAGCTGCGACAGAAGCAGAAGCTACTAAGAAATAATTTCTTCGACGCCTCATTACATCTCTCCGGATTTTTTGTTTGGTTCGCTCTATTATAGAAGAAGCATCAATCTTTTCATGCCCGCATTTTTCCCAAAAGAATTTCAGTTTCCCGCCTTCAGGTATAGCAGTAAAATCATCCTCAAGCTTTTCTTGAGAATTCAGTTTACCAAATAAATCAGCAAGGCAATGGTATCCTTTTAAGTCCATAATCTTCTTTAATGTTGTTCTATAAATAAAGACGCAACATTCAAAAAAATCTCCTAGTTAAAAATGAACTTTTTTTATTTTTCTCGAAAAGTAAAAATAGCAAGAATCTCTTTTAAACAATTATGCCCTTAAAATACAGATAATTAACAGTAGACCTTCAATCATTTCTTACGCAAAACCAGATTCAGATTTTTAGCAATTTCTTCTAAAGCAAAAGCAATATGATTATTAATAGTCTTCACAGATATATTTAATATGTCTGCAATATCTTTATAAGGTAGCCCATCCACTTTAGCCAGGAAAAAAACATGTTTACACTTGGGAGGAAGTTGTTGAATAGCCTCATTTATTCTGGCTATCTCTTCTTTACTAATCATCTCTTCGTCCGGAGATTGAACCGGATCAAATATGAATTCTCCTATCTCATCAAACAACAAATCACATTTTCCTGTTTCTTTCCTCAAAAAGGAGATAGCCTTTCGATAAGTGATTGTTTGAATCCAAGCATCCATATTATTAATCTGCGCCAAGTCTTTTCTATTTTTCCAGACTTCAAAAAAGACATCACTGACTATCTCTTCCGCTGGCTCTTTTTGTCCTAATAATGCAAATGCATAGTGATATAAACGCGAAGAATAATGTTCCATAAAACGGTTGAAAGCGAATTCATCACCATTTACAATTTTACGTATGTCATCATTTTCAAGTCTCACAGAAGTATTTACAGATTATTTCTAATTAACAAAATTGTGCCAAATATAGTAGTATATTAGCAATTATAAAAATAAAAAACCACAAAAACGGATTAAAAGTTATCAATTACGAAAGATTAAAAAGTAACTTGGTAGGACGTGCCATCAGAGATAGATTCTTTTACGCCTCACGCAATAAGTTTTCAAACATGGGGTTCACCTTTCACCTTTTCTTCGAAACCCTTTATTCATCAGCGATAGCGGGTGAAGGCTCTTCTTTTCACCGAACTTTTCCCTCTGAACGCTGTACCGTCCTTACTTTAGTGGTTCTTTTTCAATTTAGTTGACTGGTCATTATAGCCCACTACTTCATCTCCAATCTATTAATAGATAAGTTCTGTTTCATTAGGAGTAAAATTACTTTCGTCTAATAGTAAAGTTATTTCCGATAGTACGGAAACTATAAACGCAAATTCTGATCATATAAATGCAAGCTTTGTTTTTATAAACGCAAGCTTCATTTATAAAAACAAAACTTGTATTTATAGTTTGCATCCATTGAAAAACAACTTTACTCCTAGACCAAAAGAAGTTTGCATAGGAGCAAAAGCAACTTATCCAGTAATAGACTACATGTAAGCTATTACTAAATTACATAAAAGAATGACTCAATCATCATTCATGCATTTGCATCCGGTACAATTCAATTTTTTAATTAAATACGAGGTGAAGGAGTGCCCCTTCACCCGCTATCGCTGATGAATAAAGGGTTTCGAAGAAAAGGTGAAGAGTGAAGGGTATGTTCTCAACATTTCCTGTATGGTCACTTAAAGTGATGCTTTTAGCAATCAGAAAGCATCGGGACTTTTGAAAGACCCAAATATTGATTTATAAAAGTCTCTTACTTAAATAACGTACAGGATACCATACAGAGAGAAAACCAACGGCTAAAACTGTGATAAAGATTAATACGACATCCCAAGCGTGAACGCTGACAGGATAGGCGTCTACAACAAAAGTACCACCACCGCCTCCCAATGAAATTATACCAAATCTCTGTTGGATAAAACATAGGATTAAGCCCAGGGCAATACCGGAGATAGCGCCAAAAAGAGAAATGAGACGTCCTTCAAAGAGGAATATTCGGGAGATGAGTTTATCACTAGCTCCAAGACTCCGCAAAGTTACTACATCATCCTTCTTATCCAAGATCAACATAGAAAGGGAGCCTATCACATTAAAACAGGCTATCATTAAAATAAAAGTGAGGAACAAATAAGAGATTAGCTTCTCTATCTCCATAATACGGAAAACATCTGCCTGCTGCTGATAACGATTCTGAACAACAAAATCATCACCTAGTATGTTTTCTATTTTAGATTGTACCGATGAAGTATTTACATTAGATTTCAATTTCAATTCCATCGCAGAGACTTCTGTTGTATAATCCAGAAGCTGACGAAGAAAATCGAGAGAAGTCAGAATATATTTTCCATCATATTCTTGCTGATTCACCACAAATACGACACCCGGAGAATATAGATAATCACGATTAAAAGAAGCGCCGGGATTTGCCATGTTCACTTTGGCATTTCGCTTGGGTAGATAGACCTGAAGAGGATCAACAAATTCCAAACCTGTACCCAAAGTCGCAACCAGTTCCACTCCCATGACCCCGTAGTTCACAATAGAGTCATGAAGAAGAAATTCACCTGCACCATAGAGTATACTGTCTATAGCAGTCAGTTCTTCAAAGTTATCCTCCACACCTTTTAATACAACCATAGCTTGGCGATCCTTGTATTGCACCATTGCATTTTCTTCGAGTGTTTCTGTAAACACCTCTACTTCAGGAAGTGCACAAACAGCGCGAATCCGCTTATCTTGCGCATCAAAGACTTTTCCTTCACGGACCGTAATTTTCAACTGCGGGTCAAAAGCCGTAAAAAAGCTAGCGACCATATCCTGAAAACCATTAAAAACGGAAAGGGTGCAAACCAAAGCAAGCGTAGCAAGAGCTACCCCACATACGGAAATACCGGATATGATATTAATAGCGTTATGCTTTTTTTTTGAGAAAAGATAACGCCTGGCTATATAAAAAGGAAAGTTCACCTCTGCAATGAATTATTTCACTTCAGCAATGAATCTATTTTCTCAATATAATCCAATGAATCATCCACAAAGAATTTCAGCTCGGGAATGATGCGCAACTGGTGACGCACACGAGTTCCAAGTTCATAGCGGATGGATTTCATATTGTTATTGATATTCTTCACCATCTCTTCTGCTTTCTCCGAAGGAAAAACACTGAGGTAAACACGGGCAATACTCATATCAGGACTGATACGAACTGCACTAACAGAGACCAGTGTGCCCGGCATGGACTTTGTTTGAAGCAGGAATATCTCACTTAGTTCTTTCTGCAACAGGCGAGATATCTTATTCTGTCTGGTTGTTTCCATAAATCTACTCTTTTATCTTACTTTTTTCTTATAATCGTTAACCCGTCACGTAAAGGCAATATCACTTTTTCCACTCGCACATCTTCCGCCACCAAATCATTGAAGGCTTTAATACCAATCGTCTGTGCATCCGTGTTGCGAGGCTGTTCGAGAACATGACCGTCCCACAAAGTATTATCAGCAATGATATATCCGCCTGCAGATAGATGCGCCAACGTCATCTCGTAATATTCAATGTACTTACGCTTATCACCATCAATAAAAGCCATATCAAAGGTAACACCTAAACGCGGAACAAGTTCTAAAGCATCACCTATATAAAAACGAATTTTATCGGCAAACGGTGATTTCTCCAGCCATGGACGGGTAAAGTCCTCTTGCTCATCATTGATCTCAAACGTATGCAACAGTCCACCTTCGGCCAGACCTTCTGCCAGACAAAGGGCAGAATAGCCACTATACGTTCCTATTTCCAATATCTGACGGGGCCGAATCATTTCTACAAACATTTTCAGCATCCGTCCCTGCAAATGCCCGGAAGCCATACGAGGACGGAGCAGTTTTACATGTGTGTCCCGGTAGAGCGACTTTAAATAATCGCTCTCGGGATCAATATGCTGCAAAATATATTCGTCTATTGATTCGGTTTCCTGCATAAAACAAATCTTTACGAATTACAGATAGCGGTTATTGTTAGGTAATACAGTCTCCTCTGCATGCTTCAAAGCATCTTCCACTACATTAATTTCGAGGAATGATGTTTTCGTTCCCGCCTTACCACTACTCAAATAACCAACCATATCAGAAGGCTGTAAACGACCTTCTTTCAACAAACGGCGCAATGCTGCAAAGTAATACTCCTGTCCGTTAGCTAATTCCGGCATATAGATAGCTTCCACACCATAAGACAAAGCCAAATGACGCATCGTCTTTTCTTTATAACAGATAGCCAACACCGGATACTTTCCACGGAAAGCTGCCAGATTGCGGGCAGTACGTCCGCTATAGCTATCAGTAATAATGGCACGTATTTTTAGTTTAGAGGTAGCCTTCACTGCCTGTTTAGCAAGGAATGCCGTAACATCATTACTATTCTCATCCAATGGAATACGGATATCATTTTCCTCCAATTTATCTTTTTCAGCCTGGGCAGCAATCTTAGTCATTGTTCTCACTGCCTCTACCGGATACTTACCATAAGCAGTTTCCCCACTCAACATCAATGCATCTGTACGATAGTAGATTGCATTAGCAATATCAGTCACTTCCGCACGAGTCGGACGAGGGTTATTTATCATCGTATGGAGCATCTGAGTAGCCACGATTACCGGCTTCTTTGCCAAAATACATTTGCGAATCAATACACGCTGGATTCCCGGGATACGTTCCTGTGGAACTTCAATACCCAAGTCACCACGGGCCACCATTACACCATCTGCCACTTCCAGAATTTCATCAATATTATCTACCCCTTCCTGATTCTCAATCTTAGCAATAATCTTAATATCACTATTATGAGCATCCAGAATTTCACGTATATCAAGCACATCCTGACGATTGCGTACAAAAGAATGAGCGATAAAATCAATATCCTTTTCAATAGCATAAAGAATATTGTTACGGTCTTTTTCCGTTAATGACGGAAGATTAATGCGAACACCCGGAACATTTACGCTCTTACGGCTTCCCAAAGTAGCATCGTTCTTGACTTCACACAACAAATAATCGTTAGTCTTATCAATAACTTCCAGTTCCAGATCACCATCATCAATCAGGATCATACCACCGATATTCAGATCGGACACAAAGTTCGGGTATGAAACAGCAATACATTCACGAGTTGTTTCCAAATCCGGATTACCTACAATCTTTACTTTCTCTCCTATTTTATATGGAATCGGCTCTGCATTAGCCGTCGTACGAACTTCCGGACCTTTTGTATCCATCAAAATCGCAATACGGTTGGACACAGCACGTACATTTGCAATCAAAGCTTCAAAACCTTCACGGCTAGCATGCGCTGTATTCATACGCACTACATTCATCCCAGCTTCAAACAACTGTTTTATAAAATCCACATCACAACGTCTATCCGAGATGGAAGCCACAATCTTAGTCTGTTTCAATAACATAGTCTTTCTACCTATTATATATTATTACCTTATTTATTATCTATCCAATAAAGCCTCCAAAGCCAAACGGTACGAATTTAGGCCAAAGCCACAAATCACTCCTTTACAAGCACAAGCAATCATCGATACGTGCCGGAAAGACTCGCGACTATGCACATTGGAAATATGCACCTCAATCACCGGAGATGTCACAGAACGAATAGCATCCTGCAAAGCTATGGAAGTATGTGTATACGCACCTGCATTCAAGATTATACCATCCACATCAAATCCCACCTGCTGTATGCAGTCTATCATTTCTCCCTCGATGTTCGATTGAAAATAGTCGATCTCCACGTCAACGTATCTTTTGCGAAGATCAGCCAAGTAATCTTCAAATGTAACGCTTCCGTAAATGGAAGGTTCACGCTTACCCAACAGATTAATATTCGGGCCATTAATAATTTGTATCTTCATCGCGCAATCCTGTTTTTTTATACCTTTGTATCTGAAAGAATGTGCAAAGGTAGAAAAAAGAAATGGAAATCAACGAAAAAAAGCATAAGAAGGAACAACAAGAGCTGATAATCAGGAAGTATCAGCAGTATCTCAAACTGGAAAAGTCCTTATCTCTTAATACGCTGGATGCCTATCTGACGGATCTGGACAAACTGATGAGCTTTCTGACATTGGAAGGGATTAACGTATTGGACGTATGCCTGTCCGATCTTCAACGTTTTGCGGCCGGATTACATGACATCGGTATTCATCCCCGTTCACAAGCCCGCATCTTATCAGGAATCAAATCATTTTTCCGTTTTCTCATCCTCGAAAACTATCTGGAAGCAGACCCCAGTGAACTATTAGAAGGCCCTAAAATAGGTTTCAAACTTCCTGAAGTACTGACTGTGGAGGAAATTGACCGGATTATCTCCGCCGTCGACCGCAGCAAAGCTGAAGGACAGCGAAACAGAGCTATTTTAGAAACACTATACAGCTGCGGACTTCGGGTATCAGAACTTATCACCCTTAAACTATCCGACCTCTATTTTGATGAAGGCTTTATCAAAGTAGAAGGAAAAGGAAGCAAACAACGACTCGTCCCCATCTCTCCACGAGCCATTAATGAAATAAAACTTTACATACCAGACCGTAACCAAATTGAAGTAAAAAAAGGGCATGAGGATTTCGTTTTCGTCAGCCAACGGAGAGGCAAAGGACTTTCCCGGATTATGATCTTTCATATGATAAAAGAATTAGCACAAAAAGCGGGCATTACCAAAAACATCAGTCCGCACACTTTCCGGCACTCCTTTGCCACTCATTTACTGGAAGGTGGAGCCAATTTGAGAGCCATTCAATGTATGCTCGGACATGAATCCATTGCAACAACGGAAATCTATACCCACATCGACCGCAATATGCTTCGTAGTGAGATTATTGAGCATCACCCGCGAAATATCAAGTACCGGAAAGAAAAAGAGGAGTTATTTCATTAAATTATGATAAAATCAGCCCCTTATCTATATATTTATATTAAGAATTAATATCTTTGCGTTACTTTTTCTGTGCGAGCAGAAGGAGGTTGACAAATAGACGATATTTCAATTACAAACATTTAATTTATACCTAAAATGACTAAGAAGTTGTACTTGCCTTTACTCATGGCAATGGTTGTTGCATTATTCTCTTCTTGCAGCAAAAAAATGGGTGAATTATCAGCTGATTACTTCACTGTTACTCCGCAAGTGCTGGAGGCAGTAGGTGGTAAAGTTCCTGCGACCATCAATGGTAAATTTCCTGAAAAGTATTTCAACAAGAAAGCGGTTGTAGAAGTAACTCCGGTTTTGAAATGGAATGGCGGCGAAGCTAAAGGCCAACCAGCTACTTTCCAAGGTGAAAAAGTAGAAGGTAACGACCAGACTATCTCTTACAAGATGGGCGGTAGCTACACTATGAAAACTTCTTTCGACTATGTTCCGGAAATGGCTAAGTCTGAATTGTACCTGGAATTCAAAGCTACTATCGGTAAGAAAGTAGTTACTATTCCTGCTGTGAAAATTGCTGATGGTGTAATCTCTACTTCTGAATTAGTAAACAATACATTAGGTAACGCCAACCCTGCATTGGGCGAAGACGCTTTCCAACGTATTATCAAAGAAAAACACGATGCTAACATCATGTTCTTGATCCAACAAGCTAACATTCGTTCCAGCGAGTTGAAGACTGCTAAAGAATTCAACAAAGAAGTAGCTAACGTAAACGAAGCTGCTAACAAGAAGATCAGCAACATCGAAGTTTCTGCATACGCTTCTCCTGATGGTGGTGTAAGCTTGAATACTACTCTTGCTGAAAACCGCGAAGACAACACAACCAAGCTGTTGAGCAAAGACCTGAAGAAAGCAAAAATCGACGCTCCGATCGATGCTAAATATACTGCACAGGACTGGGAAGGTTTCCAAGAACTGGTTTCTAAATCTAACATCCAAGACAAAGAGTTGATCCTCCGCGTTATTGCAATGTATCAAGACCCTGCTCAAAGAGAAAGCGAAATCAAAAACATCTCTGCTGTATACAAAGAATTGGCTAACACTATTCTTCCTCAGTTGCGTCGTTCTCGTTTGACTTTGAACTATGAAATCATCGGTAAGTCTGACGAAGAAATCACTAAACTGGCTTCTTCTAATCCTTCTGAACTGAATGTAGAAGAATTGCTGTATGCTGCTACACTGACTAGCGATCCTGCTAAACAAGAAGCTATCTATACTCAAGCTACCAAACAATTCCCGAACGATTACCGTGGTTACAACAACTTGGGTAAATTAGCTTACCAGGCTGGTAACATTGACAAAGCTGAATCTTACTTCAAGAAAGCTGCCAGTGTTAATGCTACTCCTGAAGTTAACATGAACTTAGGTTTGGTTTCTTTGATGAAGGGTGACAAAACTGCTGCAGAAGCATACTTCGGTAAAGCTGCCGGAACAAAAGAACTTGGCGAATCTATGGGTAACCTGTACATCGCTCAAGGTCAATATGAAAGAGCAGTTAACTCATTCGGTGACTCTAAGACTAACAGTGCTGCTTTGGCTCAAATCCTTGCTAAGGACTACAACAAAGCTAAAAACACATTGGCTAACGTAACAAGACCGGATGCTTACACTGACTACCTGATGGCAGTTTTAGGTGCTAGAACTAACAATTCTTCTATGGTAACAAGCAGCTTGAAGAGCGCAGTTGCTAAAGATTCGTCATTAGCTAAGAAAGCAGCTACTGACTTGGAATTTGCAAAATACTTCACAAATGCAGATTTCATGAACATCATTAAATAAGAGAATTACCACTCTATTTTAAATATTAAGAATTGCCTGTCATTATAAATGACGGGCAATTCTTTTTTTTTATCCATAAAAACCGTACTTTCGCAGAAAAGAATTCAAAGCAATGAAAAAGAGCAGCATTTTAATCCTTATAATCATCTGCCTGTGCGGTTGTGGCAAATCGTCTAAGAAAACAAGCATAACCGGAGAAATCAAGGGACTGGGTACAGATACGCTCTACTTGTACGGAATGGACGAATCCTTTGACCGGATAGATACTATTTTCGCGAAAGGAGACAAATTCTCCTACACCACCTCCATAGATACCATAACTTCGGCCTATCTGCTGATTGATAACCAGATAGAATATCCGATCTTCCTCGATAAAGGAAACCAAATCAAGATAAAAGGAAATATAGACCACCCCGAATTTCTGGACATCAACGGGAATAGATATAATGAAGAGTTCACAGCCTTTCAGAAAGAGCTGAGTAGTTTAAACAACCCTTCCGAAAAAGATTTAGAGCAAAAGGCGGAAGAATTCATCAGGACACATCATTCTTCTTTTGTCAGTCTTTACCTGTTGGATAAATACTTTGTGCAGAAAGACTCTCCTGATTTCAACAAGATAAAGAAATTAATTGAAGTCATGACAGGAATACTGCAAGACAAGCTATACATCGAGCAACTGAATGAAGCCATTTCCTTATCCGAAAAGACAGAGATAGGTAAATATGCTCCGTTTTTCAGCCTTCCTAATATAAAAAGAGAGAAAATTACCCGTTCATCCGAAGATCTCAAAAAGAAGAATCTGTTAATCAACTTCTGGGCCTCATGGACAGATAGTATTTCTAATCATCAAAGCAATAGCGAATTAAAAGAACTTTATCAAAAGTACAAAAAGAACAAACACATCGCTATGCTCGGGGTCTCCTTTGACATGGACAAGAAAGAATGGCAGGATGCTATTAAACGTGATACGCTCAATTGGGAACAAGTCTGTGATTTCGGTGGATTGAATTCCGAAGTTGCCAAACAATATGCTATCAAACAAGTTCCCAGTAACATTCTTTTAGCAGCAGACGGCAAGATTCTGGCAAAAAACCTCAAAGGAGAGCAGCTGAAAAAGAAAATTGAAGAAGTAGTCACTGCTGCTGAAGAAAAAGAAAAACAAGACAATAAGAAGAAAAAATAACTAATAATCAAACGTGTTAATTAAAGTATTCGGAGCGGCTGTTCAAGGGATTGATGCAACACTCATCACAATCGAAGTTAACAGCTCGCGCGGCTGTATGTTCTATCTCGTCGGCCTTCCGGATTCTGCGGTCAAAGAAAGCCATCAACGCATTATCTCCGCATTACTGGTGAATGGTTATAAAATGCCTACCAGCAATATAGTAGTCAACATGGCACCTGCTGACATTCGAAAAGAGGGTTCAGCTTATGACTTGCCTCTTGCCATCGGATTATTAGGAGCTAGCGAAACAATCTCTTCCGAGAAGTTTTCCCGCTATTTGCTAATGGGCGAACTAAGTCTGGACGGAAGCATCCAACCTATCAAAGGTGCGCTTCCCATTGCTATCAAAGCTCGCGAGGATGGTTTCGAAGGACTAATCATTCCCCAACAAAACGCACGGGAAGCTGCTGTTGTCAATCAATTAAAAGTATATGGAGTCAGTAATATCAAGGAGGTCGTCGAGTTCTTCAATAATGAACGCGAATTAGAGCCGACTGTTGTCAATACACGGGAAGAATTCTATCAACAGCAGACCAACTGTGACCTGGATTTTGCAGACGTAAAAGGACAAGAGAATGTAAAAAGGGCACTAGAAGTTGCGGCAGCCGGAGGACATAATTTAATAATGATAGGTGCTCCAGGCAGCGGCAAATCAATGATGGCTAAACGACTCCCGTCCATTCTTCCCCCTCTTTCATTAGGGGAAAGTCTGGAAACGACCAAGATACACTCGGTTGCCGGAAAACTGCAACGCGGGTCCTCATTGATTACCCAACGCCCGTTCCGCGATCCACACCATACGATTTCGCAAGTAGCAATGGTTGGTGGCGGAAGTTTCCCGCAGCCGGGAGAAATCAGTCTGGCACATAATGGGGTTTTATTTCTGGACGAACTACCAGAGTTTAACAGGGGCGTGTTGGAAGTATTGCGCCAACCGCTGGAAGATCGACACATCACCATTTCCCGTATCAAAAGCACCATTAGTTATCCGGCTAACCTGATGCTTGTCGCATCTATGAACCCATGCCCATGTGGATATTACAATCATCCGACAAAAGCATGCGTATGCAGTCCCGGACAAGTACAAAAATACCTGAATAAGATATCCGGTCCGTTATTAGACCGTATAGACATTCAAATAGAAATAGTTCCCGTACCCTTTGACAAGATATCCGATCAAAGACAGGGAGAGTCGAGCAATATCATCCGGCAACGAGTAATAAAGGCGCGTCAGATACAAGAGAAACGGTATGCCGAATGTACGGGTATTTATTGCAATGCACAGATGAACAGCAGATTGCTGGCAACGTATGCCCAACCGGACGATAAAGGGCTTGTGTTATTAAAAAATGCCATGGAACGGCTCAATTTATCTGCCCGTGCCTATGACCGGATTTTAAAAGTAGCCCGCACCATTGCCGATCTGGAGGAAACAGAGCAAATACTTTCCAGCCACCTGGCAGAAGCCATCAGTTATCGGAATCTCGACAGGGAGAACTGGGCAGGATAATCACAGTGAATATAAACAGATAAAAATTATTTCACCGCGAACGCTACCTTTTTTCATATATTTGTTTTACATTTGTGACAAACAAATAAGCAATAATATGAAAACATCCATAACAAGTCTCCTGATAATATTCTGTTTCAGCATACTGACTTATGCGCAAACTCCCCAAGACAGAGCCACAGAACTAAAAGAACAAGCGCAGAGCAGCCTTAAACAGAAAGATTATATCAAAGCACGCTATTTATTCAAAAAAGCATACGAAGCATTTGCCGCCCGCGAAAACTATCCACAGGCAATAGAATGTGGTGTTCAGGCCAATGCTTTATATGTCAGAGAGAATTTCTATAAAGAGGGATTCGAGCTTTGCCGTGACATGGAGCAGCTTCTATGGACCGGAGAACAGAATAAAAAGAAAGTCTTTTATGACCTGCGTTTCCTTATCAATAAGGAACGATTGCAGATGTACACCGCACTGAAAAACCCCGCACAGGCAAAGACACAGTTGGATAAATTGGAAGAAACAGCTAATCTTGCAAAGAACGACTCCCTAACGGAGGTACTGCTGTATACAAAAGCCAACTATTATTATACTTTCAACCAAAACACACAAGGTGATGCCTGTTTCCGCAAACTTATCAACCAATATAAAGAAAAGAAAGACTATGCCAAGGTGAGCGATTGCTACAAAAACCTTATCAGTATTGCACGGAAAGGCAACAATGCTCCACTGATGGAACGCACTTACGAAAGCTTCATTGTCTGGACAGACTCTGTAAAAGCATTAACCGCACAGGATGAACTAAATGTACTGAAGAGAAAATATGACGAAAGCCAACTGACCATACAGGAAAAAGACGACTCACTATCTGCCAAGCAGTATATTATCATAGGTCTCTGTGTGCTAGTGGTTATATTGGTAGCCGGTCTGGCAATACTGGCTGTGATATTGCTGCGATTCATCGCCGGCAATCGTAAATTAAAGAAAAGCGTGAAAATTGCCAATGAACACAATGAACTAAAAACCAAATTCATACAGAATATATCTTCCCAAATGGAGCCTACCCTGAATACGCTGGCTACTTCAGCCGAAGAACTGTCACAGAAAGCTCCTCAAGAAGCTGCCCAAATGCAGGGACAAGTTGCTGCTTTGAAGAAATTCAGCGATGATATTCAAGAACTGTCATCACTGGAGAACTCATTAACCGAGTTCTATGAACTAAGCGAAATCAACGTGGGGACTTTTTGTGAGAATGTGATGGATAAAGCCAAAGAACACATAAAACTGGATGTCACATCTTCAGTCAATGCACCAAAACTTCAGGTAAAGACAAACAAGGAACAGTTGGAACGTATTCTTCTCTATTTACTGAAAAATGCCGCTTTCTACACTGACCAGGGTCGTATCAGTCTCGAATTCAAGAAACGGGGAGCGCACACGCACCAATTCATCGTTACGGATACAGGAACAGGAATTCCGGCAGAGCAACAGGAAAATCTCTTTAAGCCTTTCACAGAAGTAAAAGACCTGACTACAGGAGATGGACTAGGATTACCAATCTGTTCACTGATTGCTGCCAAGATGAACGGAAGCCTGACACTGGATACGAATTATACGAAAGGAGCACGGTTTGTTCTGGAGCTTCACGTATAAATTTAGCCAACAGGAAAGCTGTTGTCTCATTTGATTACTCTCTGGTCTGTTAAGTATAGTTACCTTTAACCAAGAATATTCTAAACGCAAACTTGAGAACATATAAAAATATGAACAATTTTCTATATAAACGGATCTCACGTTTTTAATAAACTTTTGAGTAGTTTATTATAAACGGTATCTGAGTTTATTAGAAACTCTGCGATCGAATTTCCGAGTTTTCAAATCCATCTTTTACAACAAAAAGGCTGCAAATTTCATAAAATTTGCAGCCTTTTTGCCTATATTCGATACACCATTCCTGATATTTATCAGGAAACACGTCCGAATTTGTTATAATATTATACCATTTAAGTCATTAATTTCATCTTCTTTTATCTGTTAATTATTCAAGTGGATGCCCACACTCATACTACAAAGATACAACATTTAAAAGCATTTGTCAAGAACCTATTGAATTTCTGCTGAGAAAAACAAAGAGAAAGCTACCTTATATATAATAAGATAACCTTCTCTCTATTTATAAACTGACTTTCCGCTTTATTCTACGGAATATCATCTCACAATATTTTGTATCAATAGATATCAGCCAACAAGTTCTTACTCTTGTAGCACACCTCCATTTTTACCACTGAATAGCTTGGTCTGTATCAGGAATCAAGCTATTAACTTTTCGTTCCATCAACATACTACCTTCAGCGCGACAAGGTACAACGATATCTTTATCTTCATACGTTGTCACATCATCATACGTATATGACATATAAATCGTCGTGAAATGATGCTCCAAATAAGGAGTTACTTCATCCAAAGACATACTAGTCGTATAAGTAGGTGCATCTCCTATGAGCTGGAAGTTCATGGCATTAGTCGGATCAGCAGGTTCAGCTGTCAACGTTCCATCTTCATTAAAGGTCAACACGATCTTGTATTTATCTCTATCCTTCAATTCTTCACTAATGATTCCTGCATAGAAAAAACATTGGTTCTCACTGACTACATGCAAGGTACGTGTACTTGAAACCATAGCACTCGTATTATCCATCATATATACAAACATATTATTGGCCCCATAAGAACCCGAATAATCATTAAACGGCATTACACGGAGAAGTGCTTTACGATAATTCTTACGTGGATTCGCATCATACGAGTCACCATCTAAAATAGTCAATGGAAGTACCCATTTATCAACAAGATCCAGTCCGTTAAATTTGAATTTAATATCAAACAAACCTTGACATTCACCAGCCGGAATATGACAAGTAGGAGAGGCAAACTCATAGTGTTTCTTATCCAACAATTGGAAATACAAATCTTCACGTTGCTTCCAGCGAGCTTCATTCAAACCAATCAATGTATCCGGATCCACATCAATAGCAACATCCAGATCTCTTTCATTCATAGTAGAGCCACCCACAATCACTGGCAGCCGATAAGTCACTTCACCGTTCGCTCGGTAACGCAAATATACATCAGTCACTCCCTTACTATTGACAGGGGCTTTCAATCCGACATTTTGCACATACACTTCTTCCACCCATTCATTGTTACATGCACCAGTCAGAACAAGCGTTAATAACAATATAAAATATACGATATAATTTTTCATATTTTTCCATTTAATAAGGTTAATCATAATATGTCCATCCTGGGTTCTGAGTCAGACGTAAGTTTCTTCTCAACTGATCATGAGAAATCGGCCAGAAATACATTTTGCGGCTAAAAGTAGTCGGCAAGTTCGAATTGATCACTTGAGTATGAAATAAGTCTCTTTCTTTTTTACTCATATATGCATTGCAACCATACATCTGCCGCGACTCCTCATATTCGGCATCCTTCCAACGGCGCAAATCAAAGTAACGGCTGTTTTCTGCAAATAACTCAATCTGTCGCTCATGCTTCAAATGCTTGCGGAACTCATCAGCATTCTCATAAACATCTGATCCAAAATCGGGAACTCCTCCACGAATACGAACTCTGGAAATAGCATAACTCATTTCATTCTTATCACGTGAAATATCATAAGACTGAGTTCCATCCCATGAAGGAATCTGATAAGTACTCGCACCTAATTCATTTAATGCCTCGGCATACCATAACAGCACATCAGCATAACGAATACCAATCACAGGCTTTGAGATAACCCCTCCCTCTGTCTTAAAGTTGTCACGAGAACTAACAAATTTCCTGATCCCAATGCCGGTAGCCAACCAACGATCACCTGAGTTACTCCAGCCACTCTCTTCACCACGGTAATACCATATGATTAGATTCCGGTCATACGACTGTACAGCATTAGTACCATTCCATAAGCAACCATTGTATGCTACGGTAGCATAAAAACGTGGTTCACGATGTCCATATTGTTTGTTTACACCTTCCACTAATGGCGCCCAATCACCACTGGCTGCTTCCTCGGCACTCACATAATTCTCATCACCCGTCCAGTCTTTCGTCTTATCAAAAGGTTTTCCGGTATTCATCTGGTAGGCGTCACATTGCTTACCTGTCATAGCATGACAATTATAACCTCCGAATGCAATTGGCATCTGATGCTGAATCATCGTATTGATATCTCCGTTGTTCTGTCCGGTTGTAAAAATCATCTCTTTGTTTTCCGAAGGAAAAATCACCCCATTAAAAAGTGTCTCGTAGGACTGTAACGGGTCAATATTCCGCCATCCTGCAGGAAAATCCGCATGAGAATATACCGCATGCGTAGGAGGAGCAATCGTTGCCGGGTTATCAATTGTACCAGTAGAGTGAGCTGAAACTGTATGTAGCTCATACACACCCTTACGACCAAGTTCTACCACATCACGAGCAGCCGCTGCTGCCTTTGCCCACTTTTCTTCATTGTATTCTTGAGCCATCAGATAGCGTCCTTCATCATCCACCAAATCCGTGAAACGTTCAGTATCGGTTGGACGCGGATTATTGAGAGGGCTGGCAGCATAAAGCAATGCTTTTGCGCGAGTTGCCAAAGCTGCTCCGCGAGTAGGACGTGCCATATTACGTGTATCACGTTTCAATGGTAGGTCTTTCGCTGCAAGCTTCATTTCCTCTGCAATGTAGTTGACACAATCGTCATACGTACTACGTGGGATATAAAGATCCTCATAAGCAGCATTATAGTCCATCACACCATCATTAGGTATAATTGGTATAGGCCCATACTTTTGCAACAACTTCCAGTAGAAATAAGCGCGTACAAAACGAGCCTGTGCCTTATAATCAACAATTTCATCCGGAGTCATTTCTTTATTTCTGTCAATATTATGAATAAAAATCGAGGCATGACGGATACCATCATAAGCTTGTGCCCAGGAGTCTTGTTTCCAATTCTCATCATATTCACAATATTTGAATACACGATATTCAAGATTACGGTCGCTATAACACATATCGTCAGAAAAGTTAGTGATACAGTTATCTTTCGAACCAATATCGATGTTACTCCATGTCAGCCAAGCGTATGCAGTCGCCAACCATTGTTCCGACCATTCTTTATTTTCGAATATATTTTCCAAACTTTGGGTATTTTCTCCCAATTTCCCCTCCACACTCAAATAATCTGAACAAGAGGAAACCATCATTCCCATACTGATAATGGTGGAAAACAATATATGTTTCTTTTTCATATTTCGTATTATATATTAACAGTTAAACCTAAAGTGAGCATTTTAGACAATGGATACTGCTGCCCGTTAGAGCTCCCCATTTCAGGATCCCATAATTTGAACTTAGAGAATGTTAACAGATTTGTCCCGATAAAGAAGATGCGTACATTATTCATCAAGATTGCACGGCTGATGTTCTTTGGAAGTGTATAACCCACCTCTACCGTTTTCAGGCGCAGATATGAACCATCACGTAACCAATATGTCGATTCACGGTTATTGTTACTGTTATTCTGCCAAGTCAAACGAGGATATTTGGCATCAGGATTCTCATTCGTGCCAAGACTCCAGTAGTTTCCTACTACATCCGTAAGAATGTTACCCCAGTCACCACCACTAAATGGTCTGACTCCAAAACCATCAATAAAGAAAGAGGATTTACCAGCACCTTGGAAATGTAGATTCACATCGAACCCTTTCCATGTAGCAGACATACCAAAGCCGTAAATCAAATTCGGACGGGTTGTAGAACCAATAGGTACCCTATCACTATCATTAATCACGCCATCACTGTTCACATCTTTATATTTAATATCACCAGGCATTACTGTTCCCCATTCTGTTTGTTGAGGACTGTTACGTATATCATCATAATCCTTAAATAAGCCAAGAGCTATCAGACCTTTCGCTTGATTGACACGATACCCTGTATCACGTATATAAGGATATGCGCTATTTGCCTCGTCAGCAGCCAGAATCTTATTATTACTATAAGTGAAATTACCGCGTACAGTCAGACTGACATTGCCTATATCCTGTTTGAAAGCCACATTTCCATCAAAACCGGTAGAACGTACCTTACCTACATTCGCACTAGGTGTAAGATAACTCAAACCTAAAGTTCCTGGCAAACTTTGACGCTGCATAAAGATTCCATCACGTGTTTCATGAAAGTAATCTACAGTACCAGTAAACCTGTCATCCCATAACGAAAAGTCAACACCTATATCATGCTTAGTAGCAATCTCCCATGTCACACCAGAAGAAGATATCTGCTTATAAATCTGTCCATTATCCACATTAGGAGTATTGTAATCTCCCCAATTATAAGGATTTCTACTTTCAAAAAGCTCCAGATAAGGGAAACGAGTTCCAATATTGTCACTACCTACCTTACCATAAGAATAACGAAGCTTAAACATATTCATCCATTTCAGATTCTTCTTAATAATAGGTTCTTCCGCAATATTCCATGCTACTGAGTATGCAGGAAAGAAGCCAAACTGGTTGCCTGGGGCAAAATTTTCTGAACCATTGTAACCAAAGTTGAAATCAACCATATAGCGATATTTCCATCCATAGGTAACACGACCAGCAAGTCCCATGTGTCTATTAGGTAGCCAATCATAGCCGGCTGTACTTTGTGTGTTGACATATTCATCCTGAGTATATTTCAACGTACCGCCCACCGAATGATCGCCGAATCGGCGGTCATATTGCAGAATAGCCTCCAAAAACTGCCTACGGTTACCTGAAGCAGAAGACTCATGAAACATCAGCTGTTTCTCTGCCACTTTTTTGAAAACGATTTCCCCGTTAGAATCTCGCTGACGTTCGGCTTGCCATTGTTCAGGCCACTGCTTATGATTACGATAGTTATTGTTATAAGTATCAAATCCAAAACGTCCGGTAAACTTCAAACCTTTCGTTATAAAATCCAATTTCTGATCCAAAGTTGCATTCGTTTGAATTACGTTCTGCCACTCCTCATAATAACCGGTTTGTGTAGCAATTACCCATGGATTAGTACGTTCACTCGTTCCAGCGGCCGGAATTCTTCCGTTCGAAAAAATCACCGGCATATTAATAGGTGTCTGTCCCATTACAGACTTCCACAATGCATCAGAACCAAGTCCCGGATCATTCTGAGTAGAAAGCCAGCCTGAAACACCTACCGTCACCATGGTGGTCTTTGTAACGTCAAAATCTACATTCATACGATAGTTCCAACGCTGATAATTGGCATTTGTATTATAATCTTTCAACTTATCGTCTGTCTTATACATACCTCCCTCGCTAACATAGCTTGCTGACACAAAGTAGCGTGCCACAGAGCCACCGCCACTTATATCAAGATTAGCACGATAAGTCATTGCACCGTCTCTTAACAATACATCCATCCAGTCTACATTCGGATACAAATCCGGATCCAGTCCTGTCTGAATCAGTCTCAACTCATCTTGAGAATACATCGGCTGTTGAGAACGAGTTGTACGTGATTCGTTCAGCATGGTAGCGTAAGTATAACCATCTACAAAGTCAGGAGTCATGGTACGTGTATTATAAGAAGTTTCCACTTTTGCATTGATATTAATTTTACCAGCCTTACCTCTTTTAGTAGTAATCAACACTACGCCATTTGCACCACGACTACCATAAATTGCTGTAGCCGAAGCATCCTTCAATACGGAGAACGACTCAATATCTTCCACATTGACTTCATTCAGACTACGTTCGAATCCATCTACCAAAACCAATGCTCCGGAGCCTGCCCCAAAAGTAGAAATACCACGAATCCAGAATTCCGACATATTGGCTCCCGGTCTACCGGAAGTCTGCCTTGCCAACACACCAGGAACATTTCCTGCCAATGCATTTACCAGACTTGAAGTAGGAGATGACTTCAACACATCCACATCTACCGTAGAAACTGCACCTGTCATTGTTATCTTCTTTTGAGCACCTGTACCAGTGATAACCACTTCATCGATCACACTCGCAGAAGATTCGCGTAATGTGACATCAACCTTACTCATATTATCCTTTATCAGGACTTCTTGTGTTTCAAATCCTATATAAGAAAAGATCAGCGTACTGTAAGGAGCTATTTTAATCTTATACTCACCATCAATGTTGGTGATAACTCCCAAACCTGCAACATTCTTTACCGAAATATTGACTCCAGCCAAAGGTATCTTTTCGGCATCTCTGACCATACCGGTTACCTCTATCGTCTGACTCTGGGCATACATATCAATGACGTAACCTGTTGTCAATAATAATATCATAAATAAAAATTTCCTCATAAAATAAGAATTGTGTGTTAATCATCAATTTACTGTAATGCAATGGTACGAACACGGTGATTACCGTTGTCACCAACATAGAAAGTACCTGTAGACTCTTCATAACAAAGTCCTAAAGGATAGTTGAAACGTGCTGTTTCACGAGGATCACCGTCAATATATCCTGAGACGATCTGATCTGTCGAATAACTTCCACGACCGGCAAACGTTGTAACAATACCATCAGGAGTGATCTTACGAATACAATGATTGGCAGCATCAGTAAGATAAAAATCATATACATCCGCACGTTGCTCTGCCACATATTCTTCGTTCAACACAAAACACCCTTGCATTGGATTATCAAAACGGGCAGAATTCTGGGATGCGTCCTTGTAACCATATGATCCGAACTCTCCAGCAAAAGTAATAGGAGTTTCCAGATATTTACCAGCCCAATTATATTCTGCTTTCATCACACATTGCTTGTCACGTGCTATTAAATAGGCAAAATTTCCACTTGGATGAAAAGTAACACATTGAAACCAGCCGCTTGGTCCCATCTTGGCAATCTGCTTCGGATCCCACATTTGTGTTTTCTCATTCCAAACCGCTTTATGAAGCGTAGCATCACGACCACGACACAAAAAGATAGTACCATCTATAGGATGTGTGAATAATGTATTGAAATCATCTCCATTTAAAGCCGGATAAGAGTTTTTAAAATTTTCTTTACGAAGTAGGTAATAAGCTCCTGCACGTTCTACATTCCCCTGCGGACAGTTCACAAACATAGTATCCCTGTCCACACTCCAGCCAAGTCCACTCGGAGCACTACTCCAACCAGCAGCACCATTGGTAATCACAGTAGCTATGGAATCTTTATCTAGATAGATTTTACGTAAACTATGTTCATTCTCGAAAAAATAAATGCAACGTTCGCCTGATGATTCGTCATAGTACATGGCAAGAGGAGTTTGAGTTCCTGCTTTATCAAAATTACCATCCGTAATAGAAGTATTACCTTCACTATCTACTACACCACACAACGTGCCGACAACTACATTATACTGATAAGAGAACTTTTGGTCAAATGTATAGGTGGCATTCAAGCTTTTATCCTTATTCAAGATATCTACCTGCACAGCCCCTCCATCCGCACGGGAAGGAACAATACAATAAATCTGTGTACCGGAAGAGCTAACAACTTTCGCTTCCTTACCACCGACAACCACTCGTATCAGTGAGGGATCAGTCCCAAAATTACTACCATTGATAAACATGTTCGTGCGCACAGCACCTTCTAAGGGAGAATAGTCAGTAAAAACAACTTCAACATTAGGGTCAGAAGCTACATAAGACGGAAGATTTACTTCCACATTTTTGTCCATGCAACTACCTAATCCACCCAAGCAAATCAAGGAAAACAATACAAACCTAACCTGTTTCCCTCCTTTTTTTGTTTTAAAAAGGCTTTTCATTGTATTAAATTATTTGTTAAACAATAAATATAAAAATCAAAAGAAAAAATAACTATGCATTATTCCAATGTGCACTATTAACGAAATGCAAAATAAAACGCTATCCTATTAATAGAATAAAAATAACGGTTCAATAAATGACAAAAACAGGTCAAAAACCTATAAAACGACTATCCAAGTATGTTTTGGAGCACTTTTACTATTTTAGCTTATGTTGTGTGCTTTTCTCTATTATCATCCAACCTATATCTACCTCCCCGAAAGCGATGTTACATATAGCATAGTTATATAAATGGTCATAAAAATACAAACTTTTTCTAAAATGGAGCAACATCAGAAAATATCAACTACAGTATCTGGCTTGCCCTTCATTACTTATATAAAAAAATAGTGGGATGCTTTTATCACCCCACTATTACATTTCTCATACTATTGCTTGCTCCAGCAAATAGATTGCAAAAACCAAGCTTTATTTTCGTCATTCAAACCTTGACGCTTCAAAACCTCCGGGAGGTCAGTATAACTTTTCCAAAAATCGGAAACTAAAGAAGAGATCTTCTCCGGTGCATAGATTACCGCTTCACTCAGACTTCCCATTTTACCAAATTCTTCCTTGAAGCCAATATATGAATCACGGTATTTTAACCGCTCCATAGATTTAGCAATTCGTCTAGATACTCCCAACAAGCCGTTCATATCAACTGTTTCCGTAGGATAAACTATTTTAACAACCTTTTCCTGATCACATGACAAAACAGGCAAATCAACCGAAAGAGCAAACTCTTCACCCAAATATTCATATTTGGCAGGTTGACCATTTACAGTGACAGACCGAGGAACAAGTGATGAGAGCACTTTCACTTTGAATGAACGAGATTCAGGCATATCTTTATATCGGCCATCACGTTTACCGATAACAATCGTTCGTTCCTGCCCTTGGCTGGAAGATGTTAATTTAGTCACAGCATATTCCGAAGCATAGTTCTTATCATTTCCATTATCTTCATAAAAATTAAAGGACGAAATTCCATTTCCACCAGGGAATACGGTAACAACAACCTCCTCATCATTACCGTTCAGGTTCATCACCTTTCTTGTATACATCGGCAATACCGCTCCCGCTTTTACATAAATCGGATATTCGTCAATAGCAAAAGGACGTTCCACTATTTGTCCTCCTTTCAGCAAGGTGCCTGTATGCAACTCATACCATTCACCTTCGGGCAGCCACACACGCACTTGTACATAACCATCTTTTGCAGGAGCTGTGGCAGGAGCAACCAGAATATCATCTCCAAACATATATTCATTACGGAACTCATATGCTTCCTTATTATCCGGATAATCATAATACATCGGACGACAAAGTGATAATCCTTCATCATAACCTTTACGAGCCATTGTATAAATATAAGGCGCCATCTCATAACGTTGCTGGATTGTCTTACGAAGAACATCACAATATTCTTTGTTGAATACCCATGGTTCCTTATTCAAACCGGCACTTTTTTGAGAATGTGTACGCATAATCGGGCTTAAGGCTCCGAATTGCAACCAACGAGTGTACATTTCCGGATCTATACTTTCACCGATATGTCCTCCCAGGTCATGGCTCCAATAACCATATAATACATTGGAAGCTGTCGAGTTGAAGTAAGGCTGAAAATCTAATGATTTCCATGAAACAACTGCATCACCGGAGAAACCCACCTGATAGCGATGATTACCCAAACCTCCCCAACGGTGATATAGCATCGGACGTGTGTCCCTGTTCTTTTCCATATTACTAAAGAAAGCATAATTAATCCACCAAGTGTTGCTCAAATTCTTCACCTTCGGATCATATATCCCTTGTTGCCAGTCCAGCCACCAAAAATCAACACCATCTTTCTCCATTGGCGTCAATACATTCTTAAACATATTTTTAATAAACTTCTTATCTGAATTTATCCATGGAATAGTCTGTTTGGACTGAGGATCGACTCCCATATCTTTTGCTAATCCAGGATATTTTTCTTCATAAGAAGCTACTCCATCCGCCGGATGTAAGTTAAGGGTGATTTTCACATCATTCTGTTTCAAGTATCCCAAAAACTCCTTTGGATTCGGGAATAAATCACGGTTCCATGTCCAACCGGTCCAACCACCTTTTCCTTGTTCTGTATAATGCCAGTCCATATCTACCACCAATACATCCAAAGGAATCTGATAAGTATGGAAATTATCAATCAGATTACGGAACTCCCTGTCAGAATATAACCAATAGCGTGACCACCAATAACCAAATGCATACCGGGGAGGTAATGGTACTCTTCCCGCAAAGAGGGTATAATCTTTCAAGGCAGCTTTATAGTCATGTCCATATGCCATGAAATACCAATCCTGTCCGCCATTAGCCGGACGCTCTTTCACCCAATCCCAATCTTTATTATCATCAAACAAAAGTCCCTGAGAATCATCAATCAAAGTCCAACCGTCCGTAGCCAACAAGCCATCTTCCAGTTTCAGTTTATCACCTTTCTTTGTATCAGCCACCCATGTTTGTGTCTGTGTATCACCATCCATACCATCCAATGTACGATAAGTTCCTTTCAAGTTGCCCTTCTGTTGCATACCGGGTTTCCAAGTAAAAGGTAATATTTCTTTAGAGGCAGTGATAACCAAGTTCTTATCTGTAAACTGTCCACTGTTTTTCTTATAACGCATCTTCATTTTGGAAGTCGTTATTTCAACCCATCCCCCTCTTGTTTTTAGCTTGTAATCTACCTGGGGATAGTTACGATTCACAACGATGTGAGATCTATCGTTCACGAATTTCCCATCCGGTGCATATTCCAGACGGATTGCTCCATCAGAAATGACTGTAAATCTTACATTGTCATCTGTATAAGCAATATTTCGCTGTGTGTTTTGCGCATGCAATACAAATATAAAACTCTGCATGACACAGAGTAAAAGCAATAATCCTCTTTTCATGATAACATTTAAAAGCAATAAATTTATAATTCGAGAATAAAATAGGGTCGTTGCAGTTATCATAGCTACAACCACCCTATGTCAACTACTTACTCTTCTTGAAAGTCGGAGCTTCCGCCTTCACAACCGGTCCGTCCCCTACGAGATACGGCCAATCATCGTCATCCCAATAAACTCTATCAAGCAATACTACACGACCTAAAGATGGATCGGCAGTCCGGTAAGCATGATAGATAATCCAATCTTTACCTTCATCATCCTGCACTATTTCAGCATTGTGCCCTGTCCCTAGGAACGCATCATTTCTGTGTATCAGTACCTCATGTTTATTATCATTCATGTTGTCACCTGATTTATTCAAATAAGGACCAAAAAGCTCGGTGGAACGACATACAACTGTCTGGTATGTACTATTTGCACCGTCACAGCAAGTGCCTGTAGAGCAGAACAAATAATAGTATTTACCTCTTTTCAAGATATATGATCCTTCATAAGCATTGGTACCTCCAGTATTGGCAGCGACCTGTATTTTTGTCGCTTTTGCATTTTCAATACCTCCTTTCAGTCCAAGACCGTCTTCAGTCAATTCAACACCCCAAATACCATACCAACTTCCCCAGAAAAGATATTTTTTACCATTATCTTCAATATAGAAAGGGTCGATACTATTATGAACATCGATCTCATTGCTACGGAATAATTTGCCTTGATCAGTAAACGGTCCTTCCGGCTTGTCCGAAACAGAAACACCAATACCACAAGTTGCTCCACCTCCCCACTTGGACAAGGAGTAATACATCACATATTTTCCATTGATATAATTGATATCCGGTGCCCAAATACCTGCTTCCGGTTCCCATGACGGTTTTTTATCATCCTCGTAAGCGCCGCCCACATAAGTCCAGTGCACCAAGTCTTTGGATTTGTGTATCCATGTATTTCCTCCGGTAGCATACAAATAGAAATATCCGTCTTCCGCTTTTATCACTGTCGGATCCGGATTATCAGAGTCGATGACAGGATTTGAATACCACACTTTGTCTGCCAATGGAGCTTGTTCTGCTTCACCTTTCTGTTTATCGCTGTTACCACACCCCCATGTAAGCAGGGAGAGTATTCCAAGCGTAATTGTATGTTGTAAGTATAACATAAGTTCTCAGTTTTTTATTAATTTTACTAATCTATTCCATACTCGAATTCAATTCAACACCAGGTCCCAATACAATATGGATTATGGAAGTCTTTGATTCTTTGTCTGTTTCTGAAGTAATTGGCATACCATCCGACTGAAACGCTTCCAATGTAATGCTAAACTGAGCTTCTTTTTCGTCCACTCCAAAAGCTTTCATATATTCCATTATCTGTTGATTGGTAAAAAGCTGTTCGCGTACTCCGTTATAAGTAAGTATGCTTTTATCTTCCACACCCATTGTTTCAGTTGTTTCTCCATCTACCTGCAGTCCTAAAGTCATAACATACTTCGATGCTGTTTCTATATCCAGCCAACGGTAGACAAAAGCAACCCCATCCATATTTTCCTGTGTAATCTGTACATAATAATCATCAGATTCCACTTCTACTCTCGGTACACGTGGTTGTGGGTCACCCTCACTTTCCACATCTCCACATGCTCCCAATACAAATATATTAGTAAGCAGATATAGTATTATAAACAGTTTTTTCATGATTTTCATATTTTAATTTACTTCTTATGGAGATTATTCAGTCGGCTCCAAATATATCTTCATCTCATTAAGGTCTACTGTCAAAATGTATTTACCATCAGCAGCAACAATCCATTTCAAGTCACCGCCATTATTCTGATCCCTTGCTTCTCCGAGTTCATGTTCTACGGCTGGATTTGCTCCTTGTGAAGGAGCAAAAAAGAATTTTCCTGTAAAATCTGCTCCATTCGGCTCCAACGCCAACTTAAACTCTTTACCGCCATAAAAGTTACCTGTATACGTCCAACGTTCTGGATGGCGTGGATCATTATTCACAAATGCACCTTCCTTTTTCATTTTACCCCAATCCCATCCGATGGTACTAGCATCGCCAACAATCCAAATCCCATCTTGCGGTAAAGGGTAAATACTAACGATATTCACATCCAAACGATTTAAGTCCACAACTATTGTGTAGGTACCGCTCTTTGTGTTTTCAAACATCTCACCATTCCCTGCTTCTGCCACATATTGCAAAGAATTATCTCCATTCTCAGCTTTCATGTAGCATGGATAATCAGAATCCGGACTAAGTGCAAAGAAGTACTCACATGGCTTCAGTTCTGCTGTCGACTGATATACTCCTGAACCCACAACCTTCTCGGTCATTCGGCGAACAGTTTTCTCTCCAGCATCATCCACCATCACCATATATATCGCAGTAGCATTCTTATCATATCCGATCACGTCCAATTGCGTCTTCGACAACTCCGGTTTCAAGTATTCTACAGATGAATTGACCTGTCCTATAACCTCTGCTTCAATAGTCACCTTATCTCCAGGAAGTATACTCCAGGAAGCCAGTATATCATTCAACTCCTTATGCGTAAAACTAATGGAACGTTCCTCCGATTCAATCTCATACAAATCTGTCACATTAGAATGTAAATCTGCCATATACATTCTGAAAAAATAGGTGATAGTAGCATCAGCTCCCCCACGTTGAGCCGCAGCATCCCATGTAAATAAAACAGCAACTTCATTCTCCTTCTCTTTCTCCAAAGTAATTTCAGAAGAAGAAGCCTTCAAAAGCATCTGATCTACAGGAGTTTCAAGCGCGTAATACTCCGGATCTTTATTACAGCTCGCTGCTATCGACATAAGAAAGAGCAAGCATATTAGTTTCATTATCTTATTCATAATTATGCTTTTCATTTTATTAATTCCAGAAAGGCGCCTGGACCAAGTTCGTGTTCTTATTCATCTCATCTATATATACCGGCAGCCAATACATCGCCTTTTTCCAAACACGGGTCTGAAAAACGGTTCTCTTGTAAAATTCCTGACTATTTATTCCTGCGAAGTTCATACCATAATCATCTCCACACATCTCCGGAAGTTGTTCTACAATTTTCCAACGGCGAATATCCGACCAGCGTGATCCTTCACAACAAAGTTCAACACGACGTTCCATACGAACGATCTCACGCACTGCTAATTGATTATCATCAACATGGATGTATTTGGGATCATCCAGTGCTACAGTATTCAGCGTATATTGACGTACACCCGCACGTTCACGGACTTTATTCACGTATTTCAATGCATCCTCACGATGTGCTCTATCATCGTAAGCCTCATTAACAGCCTCGGCATAATCCAAATAGGAAGCTGCCAAACGATACAAGAACATTTGACGCCATTTGTAACTACCATTCTTCGGATTATCTTGCGGATATACTTTTTTACGAACCAAATAACCATTTTGGGGGGCATCGTGTGTATAGTCATTATCTCTCTGATTCTTAAAGAATTCAAATTTACGCCCTGCCAAAGCATACCACGAACCATTATAGCTCACTGCCGTATAAAAACGTGGTTCTCGGTTACAATACATATTATATGTACCTTCGGCAGTTATTTCTCCCTTTTGCCCTGTTCCGCCAGTCCAGTTGGTAGACCTAGCTTCTACTTCTGTCGAGAAACCTTCTTCTACATATTCTGAATTGTCATCGTCTTTCGGAAGTCCGTTCTTCATAAAAAAAGCATCCACCAATCCTTGATATACGCCCAAACCATTTCCGCCACCATATTCTTTAGTAACCGCCTTGTTTGTATAGAACTGGTAACTTTGATAAGCATCTTCTTTTGTATATGGGAACAATATCTCCTTGTTTCCATCCTGAAATTTTGTAAACCAAAGATTCTCAAGTGAAGTGAACGGATCAATTTCTCCCTCATCATTATATTCTACATACAAACGATAACCAGCTTGCTCTGCCACATCAAGTAATTGTTTGCAAGCCTCTGCCGCTTTTACCCATTTCTCCTGGCTATAAGTAGAGTTAAACAATTCCTCACCCTCTTTATTCTTATGCCCGATATACCACTCATTTCCGTTTACTAACGGGCTTGCAGCAAATAATAACATCTTCGCACGAACAGTCAGACACATGACTGAAGTTATTCGCCCATATTTCTCCACACTCTGCCATACAGCAGGTAATTGTTTAGATGCTTCCAACATTTCATTATCCAAATGACTGACAACTTCATCAAATGGCCTTTGCCCCACCATCAAATCTGAAAGAGTAAAGTCAGTCGGGGCAATATAATTCGGTCTGAATGGAATAGGTCCATATGCTTCCAATAATTGCCACCAATAATAAGCTGCAAGAAAACGTGCTTCCGCTTTCATATAATCCACTTCTCTCTGAGGAAGGTCGGAATCAGGTAATGCGTGTACACGTTCTATAAAAATATAAGCCTGACGTATTTTTCTCGGAAGACCATCCCAGAAATTTCCTGCCCATTGTGTATTCGGTGTCCATCCACCAAAAATCTTGGTGATATTGGGCCAGTCCCATTGCTGCCAGCGTGCAGAAGCAGTCAAGTCATCTGCAAACACTTCCCAACCATACGTATTTAGCCAGTCATTACCCGGATTAGGGATACGGCTGTATACATTGGCCAGCCATGATTCTACTTTTGTCTTATTCTCAAAGACCATGTCTATGTCAATTTCCGTATCCGGTTCTTTATCAAGATACGTACAGGAACCCAACGATACGATGCCTATTAAACCGGCAACTATATATTTTTTAAGTTTCATTATCGTCATTTTTTTAATTAGAAATTCAGGTCAACTCCAAACATTACAGAACGCATAGCCGGATAACGCAGGCCGGTGTTCGTATTTAATTCCGGATCCCATAGTTTGAAAGGAGAGAAACAAAATAAGTTATTGCCACTCACGTAAAAACGAATAGCTTTGGAATGTATCTTATCAGTTACAAATTGCGGTAAAGTATATCCAAGTTCCAGCGTTTTCAAACGCATAAAACGCATATTCTTTTTCCACCATGTGGAATTCCGGTAATTCTGTCTATTAGGCTCCTCCGTCAGTCTCGGCCAAAAGACATCTTGAGCAGGGTTCTCTTCTGTCCATCTGTCGTTATAATTAGAGTAAATATTCCCTTGCAATGTTTGTCCGCTACCCGGAATGAAATACGTAGTTCCACCAATCACACGATAAGTATCACCTGTTCCCTGGAAGAAGAAATTCAAATCCCAGTTTTTGTAGCTCACATTACCTCCGAAACCATAAACAATACGCGGGTCTACCGTTCCACCAATGTATCCTTCATCCGCATCAGTGATAATGCCATCGCCATTCATATCTATATATTTGATATCACCGGGACGTACTTTTGAAGCTCCAACGTCCTGTGTCGGTATACCGAATTTCAAATTACCATTCGCATCGAAATCATCTTCTGTAAACAATCTTTCTGCCTGCAATCCATACAAAGTATTTAATGAACGGCCTGTCAATCCTCTGTATGTACCTTTCACAGTTTCTGGCTCATCGTATTCGTCCACCCTGTTGATAGCATATGTAAAATTAGAACGGAAACCTACAAACCAATCTTTATTAATTTGTTTATTATAGTTTAAGGAGAATTCCACACCGCGGTTAGTCACTTCACCAAAATTGGCCCAAGGATTAGTCAAGAATCCTGTCTGTGAAGGAATAATCTTACGCTGCATAAAGATATTGGTACGTTTTTCTTTGAAAACATCTACCTGTAATTCCAATTCATTCCATAATCCCAGTTCAAAACCAAGGTTCATTTTCAGAGCTGTTTCCCAGGTAAGATTTTCAACTCCAACTTCTCCTTCTGAAATACCGGTACGACCAATCTGTCCTGTATCACCCCAGTTATACTTATCTGCATTGGTATTCAATGTTGTTATATAGGCAAAACGACGTCCTCCGATATCATCATTACCTACTTTTCCTATAGAACCTCTTAATTTCAATTTACTCAATGTATTTCTGAAACGATCCATGAAAGGTTCTTCAGACAATAACCATCCAACTGCCACAGAAGGGAAAAAGCCGAAACGTTTACCTTTAGCAAAATTCTCTGAACCATTATATCCAAAGTTGAACTCCGTCACATAACGGCTATCGAAAGTATAAGACAATCTACCCGCAATACCTTGTTTTCTATAAGGTTGTACACTACCATTATCATAACTTTGCTGATTATACAGGAACAATGCATCTACGTCATGCTTTCCGAAAGTGCGAGCATACGTTAATGTTCCTTCAAAATAAACCCTCGAATTTCCATATTCCCCCTTATTTCCATGTCCCAAAGAGTCATCTCCATATTTAAGTACAGAATGAATCAGATTACCTTCAATGTCACGTCCGGTAGCAATACTATGATAAGTAGCATCCTTTCCCCTTGTAATCGAACTCTGATTCCAACGGTCGAAAGAAAAGGTTACTTTCGCTTTTAATCCCGGCGTGATCATCTTCAGATTCTGTTCAATAGCAAAGAGTGACTGAATCTGTGAAGCTGTAACTACGTCGTAACCTCGCTGTGTCACCGCTGCCCAAGGGTTCACATCATTAATAGCCATAATTGGAATAGTCCCATCTGAATAGCGGGCAGGATACACGAAAGGAGAAGTTATAAACGCTCTATCAAAAGCATCGTCCGTACTAAATGCCTGCTTGCGGTGTGTTTGAAGGAACCCACCGACATTTAAACGCAGTACTGTTGTCTTAGTCACATCCAAGTCAACATTCGCACGCATATTATAACGAGTTAGTTTCGTTCCTGTATCATAAGGCAAAGACTTATCCGTCTCCATGATTCCCTTCTCACCGAAATAAGAACCAACCAACGAATAGCGCAGGAAATCGGAACCACCTGATACAGTCAGATTCGCACGAGTAGAATAAGCATAATCCTTTGTTATTTCATCCAGCCAATTTACATCCGGATACAAATCTCTGTCATAACCATATCTCGTTCTGTCAATCTGCTCCTGACTGAAAGGCAAACGCGACTTATTCTCTGTTATTTCATTTATCAATGCCATATGATCGGCTGCCCCAATAAAATCCGGAAGTTTTGTCGGCTCTGCAATAGAATGTTCCACACGCAAATTGACAGAAGGAGCTCCTACTTTACCACGCTTCGTATTGATAACGATGACACCATTTGCACCACGCACACCATACATAGCACTCGCCGATGCATCTTTCAATACTGAGAAAGATTCAATTTCAGCAGGGTCTATGTTATTCAAGTCACGCTCGATACCATCTACCAACACTAACGGAGATTGTCCACCGGAGAAAGAAGCAATACCGCGAATCCAAAAATTCGAGGAATCGTAACCCGGTTCTCCCGAACGTTGAACCGCTATCACACCGGCAATCTGTCCTGCCAGATTATTAGACAAAGAGCGCGTGGCACCAACCTGTAACTTCTTAGGCTGTAATGTCTCGATAGAACCGATAACCGACATTTTCTTCTGACTACCATATCCAGTAACCACAACTTCATCCAAGGCTTCAATATCTTCTTCTAAAATTACGTCAAAGTTAATCTTACTTCCAACTTTTATTTGTTGAGTTTTGAAGCCAATATACGAAATCTCTATTACAGAATTCTTTCCGGGTACATTCAAATAAAAATGTCCGTCCATATCCGTAATGACTCCAGTCCCTGTCTGTTCCAGTACACGTACATTTACACCAGGAAGAGGATTCTTGTCCTTATCGGTTATCGTACCACTGATACGAATACCTTTCGCTTGCTCCGACATATTAGTCTTACCAGACATAGAAGAATGTTCCGGTAAAGCGGAGTTAGCGCTTGTTCCATAATACAACAACAAGCAAACAAACAATGCTTTCTTCAAGTCCATAATATTAAATTTAAAAAACTCATAATAAATACTTTATCTCATATTAAGTGAGAGCAAAAGTAGACAACTAATACAAAATGTAATAAAATAGATAGACCAATAATTAAAAAAAATCGTTCAAAATGAAATTAAAATATAATTGAGATATCTTCTGACCTATTTCTGTCATTTTAAGAAATGTTCCGCACGCCCCGGAGTCAATAACTCCCACAAAGAAGCGACTGTCCATCCCGGTGCGAAGATATCGTTATAATACCCTTTCCCATTTTTACCATAATCCCAGTTGGTATGTTGAACGACTTCCGGATAAAAACCGGATTTGGCAATTCCACATAGATGCCCTTCATGAGGTAACAATTGGCGCATGGAAGTAGAAATCACCTCCGCGAAATGGGCAAAGCGTGGTTCTTTATATTCCTTTGACAACCATTGTAGTACCGAAGCAAATTCAAAAACAAACACATCAATATGGTTATTTTCTACAGAAACATTACCCCAACCACGAGTTTTTAGACCGATATCACCCAACATCTGACCTTGAGCAAAAGGAACGTCCCATACATAATACCATGACAATGCAAAATAAGCAGCCTTTCTTGTCAGGTCGGCATAATGACGATGCTCATCTCCTTTCGTTATTAATGAAAGATAGTAAGTTGCTGTAGCAGCATAAAGAGAAGCCTCTTTATCTTCACAATTGGCATCGAGAGTAGATGAAAAATAGTCAGCTTTAGATATCAAGACTTTCTCCAGATAATCTGCTGTCCTTTTAGCACTGGCTAAATAACGTTTATCCTTAAAATATTTATATCCCATTATTAAAGGTAAAGTGGCCGAGGGTGTACTTCCTCCACTATTATCGACCACTGTAAAATCGTCGTGGAATTTACGGGGGAAACTACCATCTTCATGTTGTAACTGCAAAAGTATATCGAGCATATTTTTCATCTTTTGTTCCCATTCAGGATGACGACGGCCATTCTCCCTTTCATAAGCAAGAAAATGAAGCATAGCATAAACCCCTTCTGATTGACGACGAATACTATGTACAGGATCTTCATACCCTCTATCAAAGTTTACCGATTCTTTAAAGAAACCAGCTTGTGTAAAGCCATTCTTCAAATAACTATCGAATACTTTCATACTGTTTTCTTTCAGATCCTCTCTGCCACATTGCCAACTATATTCCCAAGCATTGAATGCATTAAGGAGTACACGACCGATAAAACCGACTTCTGCCTGACCGTTACTCTGACAATCAGCAGTCCGCAAATGAATACCCGAATTAAAAGTCAACGAATTACCAGTCACCAGACTATTCACAAAAAAACGGCTCATAACTTCTTTCATATCCTCTATAGAATAAGGAGTATCAACCGGAGCCGGAGCATAAGTGTCATAACTATACTCCCACGCATTCCGAATAAAATCAGAATAATCATCAGCTTTATTCTCCAGAATCTCCCATGTCAGTAACATTGTTTCTCCTTTTTTCAGAAACTGAAAAGCCTCTACCGCCGGAGCCAATGTTAATTTTCGAATATAGCTTTTAGGTGCTTCACGGTAAGGAAAACCGAAAGAAAGTGTTGCCACTCCATTCTGATTTTCGAATCCAGTAAAACCTATTGAAGTTTTACCTGAAAGAATGATTTCTCCCTCTCGATGAGTAGACAAAACCTCATTAGTAAAATTGTCTATACGACTCACCGTCACAAAGCTTTTTTCCTTTTCTGAATAAATACCTGTAAGAGGAGCACTCAATCTATCCTCACGCACCAACCAGCTGTCTGATGTATGAAATGAAGGTGCTTCCTTAGGAGATCGCAGATTGCGACGATACCAGAACCCCGGCATATAGAACTGGCAATCATCATGATTAAAACCGGTTGACAACTGCTCGCTAAAATTAAAATAAACATCCTCTAATGCAGTCAGACTGACATTGATACGTAACTTACCGTTCATATCCTCCATTTTCTGAGTTATTACCATCGGAATACCTTTGGAAGGTTCCAACAGATAAGATGAACGGTCATTCTTCAACTGCCGCATATCCAGCGAGTATTTTTCCGATTCATTTCCCGGTACTTTTAAGGAAATAGATGCTGAAATCTTTTCTGGAGTATAATTGACGGCTTCAACAGCCTCAACATATAACCCAATAAGTATTCCACAAAATAAGCATTTTAAATTCATGTAAATTCAATTAAATGAATCAGTAATAAAATAAATACTGGTTCTGTTAATACACTAATAATTCATTTTCAAACTTGAGCAACAGCTAATATTTTGTAGCCTGTGTGATACGCAACAAAAGTATGGAATTCTACCAGCTTAGGATATTAAAAACAGGTCAATAAATGAAATTCCAGTCTCAATTTCCCTCCCAAAGTATACATCTTCTGACTCTTATTTACGCAACCGAAAAATTGAACTCATTTCTGAAGCCGGACATATGTTTTACCATTCGGTCCGACTCCTTTAACTACCAACTTCTTCCAATGTCCTGGCAATTTCGAAGGCAATTGTTTAATACCGCTATCTGTAATATCCAAACCACAAAAGCCATTGATTACAGCCTGCAAAAGTCCTCCCGCACCAGTTGAGAAATAAGGATTAGTACCTCCTGCACCTTCAGAAAGTACACCGAACGGAGGTAGCTGGTTGGGACGGAAGCTTTGCACAAATAATTCATAAGCCTTATCCCCTTCACCAAGGCGTGCATATTGCAAAGCCAATACAGAGAATGACATTGCGGGGCCTCCTTTGTCAATCTTTCCCTCATAATACTCCAAATCCTTACGAATTTCTTCCGGACGGGTAATCAGGTTTAATGGATATACCAGTAAATTAGCATCCGCCTGCTTGATAACCTGTCCATTATAACCATCATACTCCATAGTCACTCCATTTTCAAATTTGGGGATGCGCAACTTTGCTGCTATTTCTTTCCAAATTACTGGAGCTTTAACCCCACATATGGAAGCAGCTTTAGCAGCATCCTGTAATGCGCGTATAACAGTACCGTTCGTGAAGGCATTATCATCACCCTCTGCGTATTCATCGGCACAAACCACATTACGAATCGAATAAGAACCATCGTCATTCTTTTCTACACGACTTACCCAAAATTCTGCCACTTTCTCCATTAAAGGGAATCCTTCTTCACGCAACCATCGCTGATCGCCACTCATACAGTAATAATTCCAGGCCGCAATGGCGATATCAGCTGTGATATGATGTTCAAAAGGACCAGTCAACGCCCAAGTCGGACACGCTTCTTCTCCTGCATCATCACTTTCCCAAGGAAACATAGCCCCATCATATCCATAACTTAATGCTTTCTGGCAAGCAGCTTCCAGCCTATCTGTACGATAATCCATCATTGTTCGTGCAATGCCCTGATTCATAAAGAGCATAGGCGGATACATCCAAAATTCGGTATCCCAGAAAATATGCCCATTATATCCCTGTGAAGAAAGTCCAAAAGGAGGTATACTCAACCGACTTCCTTTGCGTGCATTGGAATACAGATTATAAAGTGCAAAACGCACAGTACGCTGTGCTTCATCATCCCCCTCAATCACAATATCACCTTTCCACATCTCGTTCCAGAGTTTCCGGTGCCCATCCATCAGACGCATCAATCCCTCTTTCGCACCATAAATCACTTCACGGTCTGACTCATTGTATGGATCTATAAAATCACGTCCGGTACAAACAGCACCTAATAAAGTAAAAAAGAATTTCTCTCCTTTCTTTAATGAAATAGAAATCTGACCACTCCCATTATATTGTTGCTGCACACTGGAATTTTTATCATAAATAAATGCGGAAGAGGCTGAAACTTTTTGTTCGCGGTATTTTGATAAAGCCCAAGTACGCACTATTTTTATATCATTCCCATTAACATTCACATTGAGCAGTTTCGAACCTATATTTTTATACTCATCAGGTACCTCAATAGGATTTGACACTGTCAAATACATATCCCCCAGTGCCGTAACCTCCACACGAACCAGTCCTGCATAAGGTAAATTTCTTAGAGCACAGATGCTATAAGATACATCCGCTTTTCCATCACAAGTGAAGTGCGTATTATGGGTAGCCTCTTTCATATCTATACACTGTTCCCATCTCGAGATATTATCACCATTTACAGTCTGTCCATTAATTTGCATCTGCAAATTGAATGGATTGATTCCTCGTAAAACACGACTCACATCTTGAGGAGTAGCAGAATCAAAAACATGGTTTAGCATGACATGGCGAATAGAAAACGGTTCTTTCCACGGCAGGATACCAATCCCCCCATTGGCAACTGTTGCCCCGTAATAAGTTCCGTGATAATCAGTTGTCTGTATCTTCCACAAACTATCCTGTCCATTTGCCTTAATAGTGAGAGCTGATACCAGACAATAAAATACGATAAATAGATTTCTCATATAAAAAATAAGATATTTAATTTGTTAATGACATCCGGCACAAAAATAGGGCGTATCTGCCAATCATTAGGAAATAACTTGACCAAATGATGTGACAAATAAACCAAAAGCGTACTAAAAATAATATTTAAGCCAATTTTGTTACCAAAATTGGCTTAAATCAAAAGACAGATTATTTTATCTTATTTAAATGCGTACTTCAATCGTTTTTCCATTCGTAATCTTACTTCTTTTTACAATCTTATGATCCTTTTTTATCAGAACCAACAGTTTGTCATCTTTATCGCGCTTCACCTCAATATCGAATATGGAACCAAATGCACAGATACGTTTCAATGACATCGTATTCCAACTTTCCGGTAGCTGCGGTGTCATCATAAAAGCATCCAATGCAATGGGACGGATGCCGAACAACCCCTCGGTCATAATGCGACAATACAAAGCACTTTCTGTGGATAAATGCCTTTGGTTTCCCTCCGGCCACGCTTCCACTGCGTAAGGAACATGATCACCCAACAAACGAGTAGCAGAGTATTTATCCAAATATTCAGTAGCTATGTCTCTGGCACCACAAGAGTAAGCCCCCCGGAAAGCATAGAGTGTAGAACGATCCCAATAAGTAGAAGTACCCGATTGAGTTAACAACCCATTCTCCATCCACAGTTTATCAGAGAATAGAGCCTCCACAGTACCTTTCGCCTGATCATAAATACCCATAGTCAGAGGAATACAAATCCATGAACGCAGCACTGTATTACCATCATAATAACGATAGGTATCATACCCCTCTACATTACGGGCAAAATATGCATCAATATTCTTATAAAGTTCAGCAGCCCTATCCTGATAAGACTTTATCTGTCTATGTTCTTTTTTCAGCGCCTTTCCCAAATAAGCAGCTGAAATCAAGGCATCATAATATAATGAAGATGTACATAGATTGGCTTTTCCGGCAGGAAAACGATTTTCAAGTTCATCAGAATCAGATTTTACCACCCCATCCGCATTCAGCTGGCGATGACAATATTCCAGACACCATTCAATCAGCGGCCACAATTTTTCAGCCTCATTGCGATTACCGGATGCCAAAGCATAACGTGCTGCGCCATAGCCAACCATTGCTACATCACCACGATCACCCGCAACACCAAAACAATCAATCCCTTCTGCAATTATAGATGAAGGTAAAGGTTTATACTCATCATTCATATAGCGCATAAACAAGCCGAATGAATCCATAGCCGAACGGTTTCCGGCTTGATAACCTAAATATGGAAAAAATGGATTGATATATTCGGCCTGATCATTCGCCCATACAGCAGCATAATAAGCTTCCCCGCCAGGGCTTTGCATATATCCGCCTTTGGTATCGAATATGCTTTCCGAACCACGTATCTTGGCAAAAGAAAACATAGTATTGATTACGTCACTCGGAGTCTCTAACACAAGGTTACCCTGTATCTGACTCAAAAATCTCCGACGTGCCAGAAGTTCATTATTAACATCCAACGCCAACTCCTGATCATGTTTCTTATATCCTGCATAGATTACCTGAAACCAAGCCTTTTCTCCGGCTTTCAGTAAATAAGTACCATCTTTTACCGGAGAAGAAAGGGTAGCCGTTAATGTATAACTGCCTTCCACTCCTTTTGCCTCATCAGTATAATAAAAAAGAGTGGTCGATGGGAGCTGAACTGTCTGTGGGTGATCTGTCGTATTCTCCAACTCATATTTCTCACAGAAGGCCGGTTGTGACGTGGAAGGAAAAAGTGTACGTGTCAACGAAATCCCTCTAGTAGTATATACACTCTTTACAGTCATAATTCCATTCAGCGATACAGTCTCTACCTTTTCACCTACTAACGGCTGACCATTTACAAGGCATAAATGTGCCCAGTCTCCATTAAAATGATGCTGCAAACTACCATGGGTATCATTAGGGATAGTACGAAAAGTAGGTAAAACCATATTCCGGTCAATCACCCATTCACCAGCTTCATTAACACCATAGCGCAATACTGTTGAAACTTTCAGCCCACTCATTTCAATATGGTCATTATGCACACCATCCACTCTCCAGCAAATACTGTCAGGTGAAGTAATCACCCATCTCGTTATCTCACTGGCATTCAGAAAACTGGTATACAATCCAATTAGTAATAGTGTAAACCACAAAGTCTTTTGTCTGGTCATCATATCTTATAGTATTATTAAAATTTTCACACTTATAAATTATAAATCCTCAATATAACAGATGATATAGAGTGAAATACAACTCTATATATAATCTACTCTTCTTTCGAATTAACAAAATCCTTAGGCAATACCCCAAATTGCTTTTGGAAACATTTAGCAAAGTAAGACGGAGAATTAAATCCCACCATGTAGCAGATTTCATTCACCCGGTTTTCTCCCTCTTTCAACAATTGAGCTGCCTTTTTCAAACGCTCCAGGCGTAAGAACTCATTCGGACTCAAATCCAGCACTCCCTTTATTTTCCGATAAAAGTTAGACCTGCTCATATTCAGGTTATCTGCCATGTCATCCATGCTAAATTCAGGATTGGCATAATTAATCTGAATTACTTCGTTCAACCTCTTGATAAATTCCTCATCAGCTTTTGTTAAAGCCATTGTATTAGCAGCTATAAAAGGAGACTCCGCAAAAGCTTGGCGCAGTTTCTCTCTATTCTGAATAAGATTGGAAGCACATGCTTGTAGATATTCTACAGAAAAAGGTTTTTCAATATAAGCATCTGCTCCCAGTTCCATCCCCTCTATCTTTGATTGTATATTGGTCTTGGCAGTCAGCAGGATAACCGGAATATGGCTGTAATTCAAATCCGACTTAATCGTCTTACACAATTCGAAACCATCCATCACGGGCATCACAACATCACTTATCACCAGATTCACATAGTTACCATCAAGCACCTGCAATGCTTCTGCACCATTAGTAGCTGTCAGTACTGTATAATCTCTCGACAACTGACGAACAACAAAAGTAAGCATATCAGGATTATCTTCCACTACCAGCACAGTGGGACGATTATCTTTCTTTCCCGCCTGTTCGGCAGGGATTTCATTTACCCTATCAATTTCCACCTCCGCCTCTGGAGTTAAAGTGATTGTCGTATCCTGAACGACCGGTAAAGTCAGACAGAAAATGTTACTTTCTTCTCCTGCCTCCATAGCCAAAGTTCCCAGATGTAGTTCAGCCAACGAGCGAGAGAGTGCCAAACCGATTCCAGTGCCAGTAGTCACCTTTCCATCCTCTTGCTCATTGAAACGAACAAAAGGTTTAAAAATCTCCTCTTTCATTTCATCAGGAATGATTACTCCATCGTTTACTGTGCGAATACGGAATAGATTATCATCATCAGTTTCGGGTATTTCCAGCATTACATGTACATAACTCTCGGCATATTTCATTCCATTGTTCAATAAGTTACTGATAATCTTCGTAAATGCTTCCTGATTAACATGGGCATAAAAATCTTTTTCTGGTACCTGTAAGGTAAATTCCAACCCTTTCTGTTTTGCAAGAGAAGTGAAACGTATATGAGTTTCTTTCAACACTTCTGTTATATTGCATTTTGCAAAGTTCAACCGGAATCCCTGGCTTTCCGTCTTGCGGAAGTCAAGTAGCTGATTGGTCAGATTGAGTAATCGTTCCGTGTTCTGTTTCATGACGTTCAAGTCTTCACGGGTTTCAGCATCCACTTGTTTTTTCAGTATGATATTTTCCAACGGACCTTTAATCAATGTCAACGGTGTACGTATCTCATGAGCTACATTCGTAAAAAAGTCGATCTTTGCATGATAAACTTCACGTTCTTTCTCCTGCTCAAACTTCTCCATCTGCCTACGATGCTTGTTGTTACTACGCCTCTTGAAATATATAATTACATACAAAGAACAACCTATAATCAACAAAGCATATACAAAATAAGCCCAAACAGAAAGATAGAAAGGAGGAAGAATATGTACTTTTAACGATATTCCATTTTCATTCCATACTCCGTCACTATTAGAAACCTTTACTTTGAATGTATAATTGCCATATCGCAGATTGGAATAAGTAACAATAGGGCTTTCGCCAATTGTCAGCCAATCCGCATCAAAACCATCCAATTTATACATGATTTTACTCATTCTTGGAGCTTGAAAGTCCAATGCTGTTACCCGGAAAGAGAAAGAGTTCTGATTAGACTGAAGAATAAGCTCATCAGAGAAAGTGATACTCTTTTTCAATGGAGATCCCGGTTCACCGACATACACTTCTTTGCCAAACAATAGGAAATCCGTAATCACAATAGATGGAAGCGACCTATTCTCTGAAAAGGTCTTCGGATTGAAAGCGATAAAACCATCGATGCTTCCCAGATAAATCGTACCATCTTCCGTTTCCAGGCTGGAGCGATAATTAAACTGATCACCCAGCAAACCATTGGAGGTAGTATATACTTTCATTGCTCCGGTAGTAGGTTGGAAACATACGAGGCCATTATTCGTTGTCAGCCAGAAAAGTCCGTCTTTATCTTCCACAATCTGATAAACGACATCGTTTGGCAATCCATCTGCCAGATTATAGCTGGTAAAGGTTTCCGTTTCCGGATGGAACAAACAGAACCCTCCACCTTGAGTCGTCAACCAAACTTGCCGGTGAGAATCTTCGAAGATACTTACCACTTTATCATAAGGAAGGCTTTTCGGATTATTTTCATTATGTAGATAATTCTTCCATTTCTTCTCACTTACATTATAACAGTAAGCACCGTTTGCGTAAGTGGCCAACCAGAGGTTTCCTCCTGAATCTTCTTTTATGTCATATACAAACCGACCATTCAGTTCCGGTATCCGGTCAAAATCATCAGATTGTCTGTTGTAGCGCAACAAACCGAATAAAGTACCCAGATAAATATCCCCCGTCGTCGTTCGGCAAATGGAGAAAACGCTGTTGTCTATCAATGAGCGGGGCGAGTCTGTCTTCTGGTAGGTTTTCACAATAGCTCCTGTACGGGTATCCACCACTTTCACTCCTTTCGAAAAAGTTCCCACCCAAAGGTTATCATCAACCAGACACAGTCCATGAACATTTGTAAAAGCATTGCTTGGCGTGAAGAAAGAAAAAGTCTTGGTTTTAGGATTAAAACGATTCAAACCACCATCTTCCGTGCCAATCCATAGAATTCCCTGGTTATCTTGGCAGAACTCACGCACTCGTTTCCCGTGCAGGCCATTCTCTGTTCCTTTCGGATAATATTTCTCGAAGTTCGTATAAAAACGGGGATAATAGTTTATACCGCCGAAGTAAGAGCCAATCCAAATGCCGCCCTCACGATCTTTGCACAATGAATAAATGGCATTATCGGATAAAGAATAAGGATCATTAATCGAACTGCGCAAATGAACGTACTTACCTAGCCGGAGATTATAGATATAAAGTCCCGACTCTGCACCAATCCATAGTTCATTGTCAGAAGCAACCAACAGTTCACGACAGAAAACAGACTCCCCGGATTCATCTTCGAAAAGTAAATCGTGCAATTTGTTTGAAGTCAGATTCAGCTCTTTCACCCCTCCTTTTAAAGAACTTATATACAAACAGTTGTATGCACCTTTTACAATACAGGTCACTACGTCGTTCGCATAAATTTCCTTGTTATTCACAGGCGATAAATAAGGATGGAGAGTTTTCAGACGGTCTTTTGAATAGAAAAGTCCATCGCCATAACAGCCAATCCAAAGGGTTCCGCTATTGTCAAAAGCAAAAGTCTCAACATTGGTGGTAAGAAAGGAGAAGTTCTGTAAGGTATAGTTCTGAAGCTCTCCTTTTTCCAGATTATAACAGAACAATCCCTGTGATTCCACTGCCATCCAGACACACCCCTGATTATCTCCGGAGATAGCCGTCACAGTATGTTCTATCCTTGTATTCTCTACACTTTGTTTGGTAAAATGCTCGAAAGAATCTTTTTCCGGATAATAGATATAAAGCCCTACGTCCGTACCCACCCAGATACTTCCTTTTTCATCCTCGTAAAGTGCCGTGATGAAATTATTGCCTATGCTCCGCTGACTACGGTCATCATGCTTAAATTTACGGAATGACAGACCGTCATATCTGTTCAGTCCATCCTTGGTGCCGAACCACATAAAGCCCTGCTTATCCTGTAAAATTGTATTTACTGTATTCTGCGATAATCCATTCTGTACACTTAGATTTTTGAAATAATAGTGTTCATCTGCCACTTGAGCGTGACAGAGTATCTGATAACAAATAAGACAGATTAAAAGAGTCAGGGTTTTCTTCATACTACGTGTTTTCTATCCTTTCGTTTTGAGTTACCAAATGTAGGCAAAATCATAGCGGAAAGATAGTAAATATGTCTCAATGAATGAAAGAATAGTCCTATTTTTCTATTCGGATACACGCATCAACTGTTATAACGGCTCTTTGCGTAGCTAAAAACGGATTTATATCCATTTCTTTGATTTCTGTAGCGAAACGTAGCAAGGCGGACAAACGAACAATAGTTTCAGCAAATTTATCTTCTTTGACTCTCTTTTGTCCACGTGTTCCCTGAATAATTTTATAAACACGCAGTGAATGAATCAGAAATCTGCACCGACGAACGAAAGCTACTAGCTCCTCTTTATTATCGGAAACAAACTCATCTACCAGCGGAGTACCGGCAGCATGCAGTAATGCTTGTACGTAATTGGAAGCAATATAACCATTCTCCGGAATAGAATCAATAATGCGACGAATTCTCAAAACGTCTACCCCGCACCTTCGGCATAGACGATAATGTTCCTACAAAGACAAAATAAATTCCGAATAATGAAAAAGGTATATCAAAAATTCCATAATGAAAGTTTTTTTTAACATACCTCACTTTCTTTTTACCTATCTGTTTCAGTCTTTACAGCTGAACCGTTACCCAAAAGATTAGGCCAAGCTTTATCATCCCAGTAAACTCTATCAAGCAATACCACACGCCCTAAAGAAAAATACCTAGTAACCAATAAAGAAAAAACGGTTTAATACAGAAGAAAATTCAGCCAGCAAAGCCTTACGCTGTTCGCTGTCAGCAGCAAATAAACCGGTAGACAAGATTTCCCCTATTGATCCGTTAGTTGTTACTACAGCAATTTGTTTGACGCCTTCCACCAATTTTCCATTTTGGGGAGAAACGATGTGCCGACGGTTGGGAGAGTCATTGCCGGAGGTTGTAAGGCATTCGTTGTGAAGAAGTATATCATTAATTTTCCATCCCGAACCTACCGGATGATTACCCAAAGCAAGAATGGAACTGTTTCCCATATTTATCAATGCATTCTCTATCAGAGCCTCATTCAATATACCTCTGATCGTTTCCAAAGCATATCCCTTGAGAAAGCCGGACAAATTGATAGTTACTCCCGGCTGTGAAAAACAGATACTATGATCTCCGGCTGATAAATGTACTGAATATATTGTGTTCTGGTTGTAGTTTTCGGAATGAACTGTGACATCAAAGCATCCCAAAGTCCTGCTATTATATTCCAGGCAAAAATCAATCATTGAATAAAGTTCTTCGCTAAGAACGACCGGAGAAACAAAGGCTGTCAGGTTGACAACAGACAATTCACTGGCCGGATCATAAAAGTTCGCCATCTTTTCCAGCCGGCACAATGCATCATAAATACGATTGACCACAAGCAGCAGTTCTCCTTCCGACTTCCGGCTACATAAGATAATATCCACTCGTGTATGCATGGAAAGAAACCAAGCATAAAATAAGGAATTACCATCATTTGACGGTTTGTATAAATGTTGAATAGTGGTGGTCTGCATCGTATAAAATACAAATTAGGCACGGATTACACAGATTATACGGTTTTTATTTCATTAGAGTAACCGTGAAATCCGTGTAATCCGTGCCTGAATAAAAATCATAAAGGAGTTTTAGCGCATCTCCCAATAACCAGAAAACGGAACTATTTCAGTTCTTTAATCTTCACGTTCTTGAACCATACTTCATCTCCATGGTCCTGAAGAAGTATATTACCTTCCTCCGGATTTCCGAAATTAGGCCAATTTTTATATTTACTGTATGCTACCAATGCATTCCACATATCATTGTTACGATCATATTCAATCAGCTTAACCCCGTTCAGCCAATGTTCTACATGATTGCCTTTTACAATAATAGTAGCAGTATTGAATTCTTTCTTATTGAAAGGCTTATCTTTTGGAGCCGGAATCAAGTCATACAAAGAACCCAGCTTTCTGTTACCTTTCACACCCAGTTTTGCATCAGGATGCTTGTCATCATCAAGAATCTGGAATTCGCAGCCGATAGCAGAACCTTCACCCTTATTCAGCCCCGGATTTACGAAATATTTAACTCCACTATTTGCACCTTCAGTAATCTTGAAATCTACTTTCAGAATAAAATTCTTGTATTTACGGGTAGTCACAATATCACCACCATTAGCAGATTCAGCTCCACCACTCTTCATTACTTTCAAAATACCATTTTCTATCTTCCAGCCTTTTGCGGGGAAAGTAGAGATTTTAGCTCCTCTCCATCCGTCAGTAGTCTTACCATCCCATAATAGAGCCCAGCCTTCTTTTCCTTCACTAGGAGAAATCGTGTTGGCAATCAGATTCACTTCTAGTGCAGCTTGCGTTTCCGGTGTCTGATAGCGTTCTACATCCGTCGTACAAATACGGATATTCTTCCAGCTAACAGTTTTCCCTTCATCTGCCGCATTTCCAATAGCGTGCACTTGCAAAGCAATGAAACCTACAGGAGTCATGTCATCCCATATATTAGCACAAGGTACTCCGTTTATCCAAGTACGGATCGAATTACCAACAGCTTCAATACGGGCTTTATTCCATGCGTTATTCTTAAAAGCAGTTTTTGCAGACGGATTCAGCGTCAAAGGATAAAGCCAGTTTCTACGTGCCTCATCATAGATACCACCTGACCAAGCGCGTTTGGAAGGATCGATCTCAAACTGATAACCGTGTACACGACCCTTCTTATAATCTTTCTTGCTTTCACTACGAAGCTGTACTCCGGAATTTAAACCGTCATCGACCTTGAAGTCAAACTCAAGGATAAAGTCACCATAATTCTTTGTCGTTGCCAAAAAAGTATTGGGTGTTCCCATTTTAGATACACCGACAATGGCACCATCTACAATTTTATACTCGGCTTTGCCATTCAATTTCTTCCATCCTTTCAGGTTCTTTCCATTGAAAAGAGGTTCCCAATTCTGTGCACCTAAAGAAGCGGCACAGAATAAAAGTAAAGTTAATACGATATTCTTCTTCATAATCATTGATTAGTCTTTCCCACTCCCTTATATTCGAAGAAGGAATGGAAAAGGCTATTTTCTATTTATAATTTATAAAATTCATCCCAACCTTTACGCGGTGGAAGTCCCGCCAGCATTGCATTAGCAAATTCATTATTTGTAATCTGCTTCGTACGAGGGTCAAAGAACAACTGTGTATTAAGTCGTTGAGCCATCACACCCAGTGAGAATACCTGGCTCAACACACCATTGATTTCGAACGGCGAGCGTGTCTTTTCAATACCTTGACATGCCAGCAAGAAATTCTCGAAGTGATTGGAAGGACTTTTAGGAACCTCCGGCAACTTGTCTGCCATCTCTTTGGCTTTCTCTTCCGGAATAATAGACAAAGTGCTTCCATGACTACCACCCTTGAAGATCAAATCCTTAGTATAAATGATTTTTCCAGGATTCAACTTAGATTTCGGAGTATCTCCCTGATTAGTTACCGGGATGTTCGGATCTAATCCCGAAACTCCATAACCAGCAGGAATAGGAGGAAGATTATCCAAACCATCATACCAGGTAATATCTACCGGTGGCATTCCTTTACGTTGCGGGAAACGGAAGAGAATCGTGGAAGAATATGGGAAGAAATAATCATTATGTCCATTTGCGTATTGCATAGTGACTTCGTATGGCAATCCCAGTTCCAGGAATTCGTGAGCCGTGTCGAGGATATGTGCTCCCCAGTCGCCCAATGCTCCCATACCAAAATCATACCAACAACGCCATTGTCCCAAATGATAATCTTTATTATACTCGTGATAAGGAGTAACTCCGAGCCAAGTGTCCCAGTCCAGATCTTTCGGCAGTTGCTGCCCGGAAGGAAGTTTATAAATATTAGTGTCCCATTTATGCCAACGACGTGGGTTATTCATGTGGGCAGTGATAGCAGTAACGTCTTTGATAATTCCCGCATCCATCCAGGCTTTAAACTGGAAATAGTTTGCTTCAGAATGTCCCTGATTTCCTACTTGAGTAACCAGGTTCGGACGTTTAAGCGCAGCTTGCATCAACAGTTCCGCTTCATAGAAAGTACGTGCCAACGGTTTCTCTACATATACATGCTTTCCGGAAGCCAAAGCCAGCATACTGATCGGGAAATGCGAATGGTCGGGAGTAGCAATTGCTACAGCATCAAATTCGTTACCGGCCTTATCAAACATTTGGCGAAAATCCCTAAACTGCTTTGCTTTCGGATATTTAGCCATTATCTTTTGTGTATGTTTGGCACCCATATCTACATCACATAAAGCCACCACTTCCACCATACCAGTCCGTGCAAAGTCTTCAATAATCTGCTCTCCGCGGTTACCAATGCCGATATAAGCAATCTTCACTTTGTCACCTCTTCTTTTTTTAGGTGAAGCGGCTTGCGCATGTAATAAATCACCGGTTCCCAATGCCAATCCGGCTGAAGCCATCGACATCGTTTTCAAAAAATCCCTTCGTGTTACCATAAATTATTTATTTTCATTGATATTGATTAAGTTCTTCTTTAAAATTATGCAAGAAAACTATCAACTCCTGCTTTTCTTTTTAAACAGTGCTTGCATTCCATAAAACAAGAGACGCAAAATCCCCCAGAAAGCATAAAGCACAAAAGTAAATATAATTATATAAAAAATAGACGTTATCATCTCCGTAAATGGTGCATGATAAGCAATAATTGCATAAAGATGTAGCAAATTAGATACTACAAAACAAACGAGTAAAGTAATTAACTCTATTTTCTTACGTCGTGCGGTTACAATCGTGTCTTTCATACTGCTTCGAGTGTTTTTACAGATTGATGGTTCAGATAGTCTATTTTATATTCATCGGGGAAGTAGAGCGTCCGCTCTTCCTCCAGTGCCTGATGTCCCAGCAAACAAAGCATACTTGCATAGTATCCTTCTTCCGCTATTCTTTCCGGTTGTTTTTGTGTTATGACGGCTTCAACGAACGCTTCCAGCAACAAGGACGTACCGTCACTCTTAGGACGTTCTCCAATAATGAACTCTCCAGTGTTCTCATTTGCAGTTTCCGGAGCCCAACTCGTTCCGGCAAAAGGAAGAGAATCGAATACTTTGTTTTCCCAATCATTCACCATCTGCAGGAAAGCCGGTGCAGGAGACACATTCTCAAAGTAGTATTTTCCTTTTTCCGGTTCTACCGTACCAAGGTTACCCATGATCTGTTCTTCCAGTCCATAGAATTTATTGGATATAACGGAGTCGAACGTCATCTTCACCCCATCATCAAAGACATATACACAACTCACATTATCATACACATCCCTGCCATCCTTCCAATAAGTAATGGCACCATGCCCCATTACCTTCTCGGGAATCTTACGCAAAGCCCAACTTCCGATCTGAAGCTGGTGGCAAGCGAGTTCAGTCATCAGTCCCTTCGAGAATTCCTTGTAAAGACGCCAGTTTATCAGGCGTTCCAGATTGGGTGAAGGTACCGAGCGTCTCCAATCGCCATTCCGGTTCCAAAAGGTACGGATTGCATTTATTTCACCAAAGGTACCCGCATGAATCATCTCCATCGCTTTGATGTAACGAGGGTCGAACAAACGTTGTTGACCAGTGAAGAAAATCTTTCCCGTGCTACGATGTTTCTGATACATACGGTAACACTCTTCCATCGTAAAACCTATCGACTTCTCACAAAATACATGCTTTCCTGCGTCGAAAGCATCCAACACGATTTTACAATGCGAACTAAGAGGGGTAGCTACGAGTATGGCATCTATCGACTTATCTTCCAGCACTTCCCGGTAGTCACCATACACTTTGGCATTAGGCACAAGTTCCAATGCGCTCTCGATAGACGGTTTATAAATGTCGCACAATGCTACGATCTCGACTTTGGGGTTCTTAGCCAGAAATCCCATTAAAAAACGTCCCCGGGAACCAGGACCGATTATTGCCAGACGGCACTTTTCGTTTGAGGTGTTCGTCACCTCCGAAAAAGCAGAAAGCCAAGGGCTTGCTGCAAGAAGAGTGCCAGCCCCGGCTATGCCTAAATTCTTTAGAAAATCCCGCCTGCTAATAGGGGTATGTTTCATGCTTGTGGTATTTAAGATTATAATTAGTTTATCTGAAAATCAATTATTAAATACAGGTGCTTTTTGTGTTTCATAAGAAGGAGCTCCGCCTTCTACATAAGGCCACCCTTCTTTATCCCACTTAATCTGGTCCAGTAACAGAATACGTCCATTTTCCGGAGCCGATCTTGAAAATCCATGATATAAAAGCCAGTCCTGCCCGGCATCGTCCCGGATCATCTGTGAGCCGTGTCCATTGCCTACAAAATAATCATTCGCACCTATCACCAAAGAATAACCATTCTTCAACATCGGTTTGCCCGACTTATCCTTGTATGGTCCCCAGACTTTTTTAGAGCGCCCCACTACGACCTTATACGTACTTTCCACCCCTCTGCAACAACTTCCAATAGAGGCAAACATATAGTAATAATCTCCGTGCTTATGAATATAGGCAGCCTCAAAAGCAGTTCCTGCTATTCTCTTTTTTTCCGCTCCCGGCTTCAATGACAGACCATCTTCAGTCAGCTCAATCACATATATTCCCCGGAAGCTGCCCCAAACCAGATAGTTTCTCCCTTCATATTGCAGGAAGCTGGGATCGATCGAGTTCTGTACACCGATCTCATTACTACGGAACATCTTACCATGATCTGTAAAAGGTCCCTGTGGAGAGTCGGCCGTAGCTACTCCAATTCCGCACGTCTGTTCTCCTCCCCACACCGACATCGCATAATAAAGCACATATTTATTATTGATATAATTAATGTCAGGTGCCCAAATTCCGGCTTTGGGTTCAAATCTGGGACGAGTTTTATTTGTGAATGCCGTGTTGCAATAAGTCCATTGCACCAAGTCTTTCGACTTCATGATCGGAACGTTTCTGGTAGATTCGGTAGCATACACATAAAAATAACCATCCGCAGCCTTAATTACCGTAGGGTCAGGCATGGCAATATCTACAACCGGATTCTTATAACTCACTGCAGATTTTGTCTGTGCTTTCCCCTGCGAAAAACAAGTACCAACCATGAAAACGAAAACGAACAAATTTACATATTTTTTCATCAAATCATTCTTTTAAGAGTTCCTTTTTACCTAATCTTTATAGCTATAAATTAATATTAACTTACAAAATCCTTTGGAAGCACTCCAAATTGTTTCTGGAAACACTTGGCAAAATAAGACGGAGAATTGAATCCTACCATGTAGCAAATCTCATTCACCCGGTTTTCTCCCTCTTTCAATAATTGAGCAGCTCTCTTCAAACGCTCCAGACGAAGATATTCATTCGGACTCAAATCCAGCACTCCTTTTATCTTCCGATAGAAATTGGAACGACTCATATTCAGACTATCCGCCATATCATCCATACTAAATTCCGGATTACTATAATTCACCTGAATCACCTCATTCAATTTCTTTATAAAATCTTCATCAGCCTTCGTCAACGCCATCGTATTGGCTGCCACAAAAGGAGACTGTGCAAAAGCCTTACGTAGTTTCTCTCTGTTCTGAATAAGACTGGAAGCGCAAGCCTGTAAGTATTCCACAGAGAAAGGCTTCTCCAGATAAGCATCGGCTCCCAACTCCATCCCTTCTATCTTAGACTGGATATTTGTCTTCGCAGTCAACAGGATGACGGGGATATGGCTATAATTCAAATCCGACTTAATCGTCTTGCACAGTTCAAAACCATCCATCACAGGCATCACTACATCACTAACCACCAAATTCACATAATTGCCATCCAACACTTGCAACGCTTCCACACCATTGGTAGCAGTCAGCACAGTATATTCTTTCGACAGCTGACGCACCACAAAGGCAAGCATATCCGGATTGTCTTCTACAACCAGCACTGTAGGACGGTTATCTTTCTTTTCCGTCTCCCCGGCAGGAACTCCACTCATCCTGTCTATTTCAACTTCCGGTTCCGGGGTTAAGGTTATTGTCATGTCCTGAACAATCGGCAAAATCAAACAGAAGGTATTATTTTCTTCCCCTTCTCCCATAGCCAAAGTCCCTTGATGCAGTTCAGCCAATGAACGGGAAAGAGCCAAGCCGATTCCTGTTCCGGTAGTCACCTTGCCGTCTTCTTTTTCATTGAAACGAACGAAAGGCTTGAATATTTCCTCCTTCATCTCATTGGGAATAATCACTCCATCATTCTCCGTACGAATACAGAATGAATTGTTGTCATCCGTTTCCGGCACTTCCAAAGATATGTGTACGTAGCTTTCAGCATACTTCACCCCATTATTCAACAGATTACTGATAATCTTCGTAAACGCCTCCCGGTTCACATGCGCATAGAAATCCTCCTCGGGCACTTGCAAAGTAAACTCCAAGCCTTTCTGTTTGGCAAGGGAAGTAAAACGCACATGAGTCTCTTTCAGCACCTCCGTTACATTACATTTCGCAAAATTCAGGCGGAATCCCTGACTTTCCGTTTTACGGAAATCAAGCAACTGGTTAGTCAGGTTCAACAACCGTTCCGTATTCTGCTTCATTACATTCAGGTCTTCCCTCGTTTCCGCATCGACCTGTTTCTTCAATATGATGTTTTCCAAAGGACCTTTAATCAGCGTCAACGGTGTACGTATCTCGTGGGCCACATTCGTAAAGAAATCAATCTTTGCATGATAAACTTCACGTTCCTTCTCCTGCTCGAATTTCTCCATCTGCCTGCGGTGTTTGCTGTTACTGCGTCTCTTGAAATACATAACCGTATACAGGGAGCAGCCGATAATCAGCAGAGCATACACACAATACGCCCATATAGAGAGATAAAAAGGAGGAAGAATATGTACCCCTAATGACACTTCGTCGTCACTCCATACACCGTCGCTATTAGCAACCTTTACCCGGAAGGTATAATCACCATAACGAAGATTGGAATAAGTAACGATAGGGCTTTCGCCAACCGTCAGCCAATCCGTATCAAAGCCCTCCAGTTTATACATAATCCGGCTCGTTTTCAGAGCCTGGAAATCCAACGCTGCTACACGGAAAGAAAAAGAATTCTGATTGGACTGGAGCACAAGCTGGTCGGAGAAAGTTATACTCTTCTCCAACGGAGATCCCGGTTCGCCGGCATATACCTCCTTACCAAACAGAAAGAAATCAGTAATGGCAACAGACGGAATGAACTTATTCTCCGAGAAATTCTTGGGATTAAAAGCAATAAAACCATCGATGCTACCCAGATAGATCGTACCATTTTCAGTCTCAAAGCTTGAACGATAATTAAACTGGTCGCCCAACAAGCCATTGGAGGTGGTATATACTTTCATCACGCCAGTGTTGGGTTGGAAGCAAACCAGACCGTTGTTGGTTGTCAACCACAAAAATCCGTCTTTATCCTCCACAATCTGGTATACGACATCGTTCGGCAATCCGGCAGACAAATTATAATTGACGAATGTTTCTGTTTCCGGCTGAAAACGACAGAACCCTCCTCCTTGGGTAGTCAGCCAGATTTGCCGGTGAGAGTCTTCAAAGATGCTCAATACTTTGTCATACGGAAGGCTCTTCGAATTATTTTCATCGTGCAAATAGTTCTTCCATTTCTTTTCGCTCACATTGTAGCAATAAGCTCCATTTGCATAAGTTGCCAGCCATAGATTACCGCCGGAATCTTCCTTTATATCATATACAAACCTGCCGTTCAGTTCCGGTATCCGGTCGAAATCATCAGACTGTTTATTATATCGGAGCAAGCCGAATAAAGTTCCCAGGTAAATATCACCTGTCGTTGTACGGCAAATAGAGAACACACTATTGTCTATCAATGAACGGGGAGAATCTGTTTTCTGATAGGTTTTCACAATAGCCCCTGTATGCGTATCCACCACTTTCACTCCTTTTGAGAAGGTTCCTACCCAAAGATAATTATCAATCAAACACAACCCATGCACATTTGTAAAAGCACTGCTAGGTGTAAAAAAGGAGAAAGTCTTGGTCCTCGGATTGAAACGGTTCAAACCACCGTCTTCCGTACCAATCCACAGAATACCCTGATTATCCAGGCAGAACTCACGTACCCGTTTTCCATGCAAACCATTATCTGTTCCTTTCGGATAATATTTTTCGAAATACGTATAAAAACGCGGATAGTAGTTCACACCGCCAAAGTAAGAACCGATCCAAATGCCGCCCTCACGATCCTTGCACAATGAATAAATAGCATTATCGGACAAAGAATAAGGATCGTTAATCGAACTGCGCAAATGAACATATTTGGCCGTCCGGAGATTATAAATATAAAGTCCCGATTCTGCACCAATCCACAATTCATTGTCAGAAGCAACCAGCAGTTCACGACAAAAAACAGACTCTCCACTTTCATCCTCCGAAAGCAAGTCATGCAGTTTGTTGGAAGTCAGGTTCAGCTCTTTCACTCCTCCTTTTAAAGAACCTACATATAGACAATTATATGCTCCTCTCACCAGAGATGTCACGACATCATTGGCATAGATTTCCCGATTATCTACGGGCGAAACATAAGGCTGAAGAGTTTTTAAACGGTCTTTCGAATAAAAAAGCCCGTCACCATAGCAACCGATCCAGAGAGTTCCGCTATTATCGAAGACAAAAGACTGGATATTGGTGGTAAGAAAAGAAAAATTCTTTAATGTATAGTTCCGGAGTTTTCCTTCCTCCAGGTCATAACAAAATAACCCCTGTGATTCTACCGCCACCCAGACACATCCTTTGTTGTCTCCGGAAATTGCAGTTACAGTATGTTCTATTTTAGTGTTTTCCTCACTCAATTCGGCAAAGTGCCGGAAAGAATCTTTTTCAGGATAATAGATATAAAGTCCGACATCGGTACCTACCCAGATATCTCCTTTCGCATCTTCATAAAGTGCTGTGATAAAATTATTACCGATGCTCCGCCGCGTACGGTCATCATGTTTGAATCTACGAAATGACAAACCGTCATATCTATTCAAGCCATCTTTCGTACCGAACCACATAAAACCTTGTCTGTCCTGCAAAATTGCATTGACCGTATTCTGGGATAATCCGTTTTGTACACTAAGATTTTTAAAATAGTAATGTTCGTCCGCCATTTGTGCATGGCAGCCTATCTGATAGCCTATTAAACAGATCAAAAGTATTAGAACTTTCTTCATAAACATACGTGTTTTCTATCTTTCCGTTTGAGTTACCAAATGTAGGAAAAATCACAGCGGAAAGATAGTAAATATGTCTCAATGAATGAAAGAATAGTCCTATTTTTCTATCCTGATACGCGCATCGACTGCTATAACAGCCTTTTGCGTAGCTAAAAGCGGATTTATATCCATTTCTTTGATTTCTGTGGCGAAACGTAGCAAGGTGGACAAACGAACAATAATTTCAGCAAACTTATCTTCGTTGACTCCTTTTTGTCCCCGTGTTCCCTGAATGATTTTATAGGCACGCAGCGAATGAATCATTGAGTAGGCTTCTTCGTAGGAAAGCGGAGCCAGACCGGAAGACACATCTTTCAGCACCTCCACAAAAATACCTCCCAAACCGCAAAGTACCACATGACCGAACTTCTCTTCATACTTTGCACCGATAAACAGTTCCGTACCTTTCAGCATCGGCTGTACCATAATTGCCTTTGCATCAGGAATCTGCATCATACGGTCGAATTCCAGTGCCAGATGTTGCTCGCTTTTGATGTTCAGAACTACACCACCGACATCCGATTTATGCACAGGACCAACGACTTTGGCAACTACCGGGAATCCGCACCGACGGGCAAAGGCTACTATCTCCTCTTTATTATCGGAAACAAACTCATCTACCAGCGGAATACCGGCAGCATGCAGTAATGCTTGTACGTAATTGGGAGCAATATAACCATTTTCCGGAATAGAATCGATAATGCGACGAATCCTCGGAACGTCTACTCCGAACAGTTCAATTTCAGGAACTGCAGGTTTAGGAACATTGACAATGCGGGAAAGGGCAGTACCCAGGGTCACTTCATCTGCAAAATTCACGTGTCCTTTTGCCAGGAAGGCGGCAACCTCTGCCCCGGCTGTATTAATAGAAGGAAGGATGGGGAAAATTGGTTTCTTGCAAGTCTGCATCTTCTCATGAAGCACATCATACATTTCAAACATGGTAACCAGTCCCGGAGTTCCGAAGATGGCCATCATGGCGTCTATATTGTCGAGTTTCTCCTCGCAGTAATCAATGCAAAGACGCAGGTGCTCCGGTGTTCCAGTAGCCAGAATATCAATAGGATTCCCGACGGCAGCACCGGGGAATAATTGAGCTTTTAGTTCCTCGGCTATTTCTCCTTCCAGTTTAGGAACATTCAGCCCGCCTTTACTCAACGCATCTGTCAGCATCACTCCCGGGCCTCCGGCATGGGTGATAATGGCAAAATTCTTTCCTTTCAATTCGGGCAAAGTAAACACGCAACCTACGGTAGTCAATTCCTCGCGGGAGAAACAGCGTACGATCCCCGCTTTACGGAACAAGGCCTCCACCGCCGAATCGGAGCTGGCAATTGCGCCTGTATGGGAAGATGCCGCCCGGCTTCCGCTCTCCGAACTGCCAGCTTTGATTGCTGCAATCTTGCATCCTTTTCGAATCAAAGAGGAGGCATGGAATAACAACCGGTCCGGATTCTGAATACTTTCAATATAAAGTAGTTTCAGACGGGAATCTTTTTCAGGATCAAAGTTTTCATCCATAAATTGCAATACATCTTCTACCCCGATCTGCTTGGCATTTCCCACCGACCAAACAGAATTAAATTGCAAACCTTTTGTCACAGCACTTTCCAGAATAAATACCGCCGTAGCACCGGAGCTGGAAATCAAATCCACCCCTTTCAGATTTAAATTGGGAATTGGCTGGCTGAACACGCTATGATGCCATGTGTTCATCAATCCGATGCAATTAGGACCAATCAATGAGGCTCCGTATTTATTGACTGTTTCCAGAATACGCTCTTCCAACAGTGCTCCTTCGTGGGTTTCTTCACCAAAACCTGCAGAAAGTATGATAAATGCCCTGGTTTGCTTCTTGCTGGCCAATGTTTCCACAATATCGGGACACATTACAGCAGGTATAGCCAACACTGCCAGATCCGTATCCGGCAGGTCGCTCACATCCGCAAAAGCAGGAACTCCCTGTACTTCCTTCTCCTTCGGATTCACCGCCCGAAGTTCTCCCTGATAACCTCCATTTATCAAATTCTTTAATATTGCGCCACCCGGCTTATGTACATTATTCGATGCCCCTACTACAACAATGCTTTCAGGACGAAGCAACTGGGTTGTTATCATATCATGCTTTGGTTTTCGTTTAACTTAGGTACAAATATATCCTTTCTTATGAGAAAAAAGAAAGAAAAAGGGAAGAATTGTATATAGAAACAAACTGTAAAAAAGAAAAAGATTAAGATTACAAATAGGTTATACTAACTTTTTGAAAAATGAAGCCGTCATCTCTTCATGAAATTCTGATCATCAGGGATGAAATTATTTTTATGCAGAAAAAACGGATATAAAACTAATAAAGAATCTGAAATATACGCCACAAAGACCAAGATGTATCAAGAAAGGGAAAGAAAGACCATTTGTAAATTTCAAATTCACACGAAATAGAGATTAAAACGAATTAAATTAATAGCTCAAAAAGACTATATATAAAAAAGGATCAATTATCTCAATTCCACATTTCAAATTAACACTATTAGTATCTCACTATTTCAGGAGCAACCAGAAGAAAATTTGTACCTAAAAAAAACTTTTATCTCTTTGTTTAAAAGCAAAGACATGTTTCTCTCTAACCAATGAATCGTTCCTTTAAAAGCAACAGAAGCTTCCTTTAAAAGGAACGGTGTTCAATTCTGCCAATAATTATACATATTTACTTATTTATATTCAAATTCATATAGTTATTTCTGCATATTCTTACAATACCTTATACATTATTTATTTTATTAGGACGAAGTTTAGATACTAATATTTTGTTTTAATCTTAAAAACAGAACATGCGAGAATAAATCCAACATATCAGTAAATAGCTTTATGTTAGAATAGCTATCAAATTTACATCATTCTTATGAGACACCCCCGACTATGAGAATGAAAAATCTGTGTTAATCCGTGTAATCTGTGATGAAAAGTCACTATCTTTGCACATTACAAAGCTGAAAACAACAAAAATCACACTATATAATGGAAAAGAAATTCAAAAGAACCACCGTCACATCGGCACTTCCGTATGCGAACGGGCCTGTCCACATCGGTCACCTGGCGGGTGTATACGTACCGGCAGATATTTATGTGCGTTATCTGCGTCTGAAAAAAGAAGATGTATTATTCATCGGAGGTTCGGACGAACACGGAGTACCTATCACGATCCGTGCCAAAAAAGAAGGAATTACTCCGCAGGATGTAGTAGACCGTTACCATTCACTGATTAAAAAATCATTCGAAGAATTCGGTATCTCATTCGACGTGTATAGCCGCACCACTTCACCGACGCATCACCAACTGGCTTCGGATTTCTTCAAAACATTGTACAATAAAGGAGAATTCATCGAAAAAACGTCTGAACAATATTATGACGAGGAAGCAAAAACATTCCTTGCCGACCGTTATATCACTGGAGAATGTCCCCACTGCCATTCGGAAGGCGCTTACGGCGACCAATGCGAAAAGTGCGGAACCTCACTTTCTCCTACGGACCTTATCAATCCCAAAAGCGCCATCAGCGGCAGCAAACCGGTGATGAAAGAAACCAAGCACTGGTATCTTCCTCTCGACAAACACGAAGCATGGCTGCGCAAATGGATTCTGGAAGACCACAAAGAATGGCGTCCCAATGTATACGGCCAATGCAAAAGCTGGCTCGACATGGGGTTGCAGCCACGTGCCGTGAGCCGTGACCTCGACTGGGGAATCCCCGTTCCCGTAGAAGGAGCAGAAGGGAAAGTGCTCTACGTATGGTTTGACGCACCTATCGGCTACATCTCCAACACCAAAGAACTTCTCCCCGACAGCTGGGAAACTTGGTGGAAAGATCCCGGGACCCGCCTGATTCATTTCATCGGGAAAGACAACATCGTGTTCCACTGCATTGTATTCCCTGCCATGCTGAAAGCAGAAGGCAGCTATATCCTGCCGGACAACGTGCCAAGCAACGAATTCCTCAACCTCGAAGGAGACAAAATCTCCACTTCCCGCAACTGGGCCGTATGGTTGCACGAATATCTGGCTGACTTCCCGGGCAAACAGGACGTACTCCGCTACGTACTGACCGCCAACGCACCGGAAACGAAAGATAACGACTTCACCTGGAAAGACTTCCAGGCACGCAATAACAACGAACTGGTAGCCGTATACGGTAACTTCGTAAACCGCGCAATGGTATTGACCCAAAAATACTTCGACGGACGCGTACCTGCACAAGGTGAATTGACCGACTACGACAAGGAAACGCTGAAAGAATTTGCAGACGTAAAAGCGGAAGTGGAAAAACTGCTCGACGTATTCAAATTCCGCGACGCACAGAAAGAAGCCATGAACCTGGCACGTATCGGCAACAAATACCTAGCCGACACCGAACCGTGGAAACTGGCTAAGACAGATATGGAACGTGTAGGAACCATCCTCAACATTTCCCTGCAACTGGTTGCCAACCTTGCCATCGCCTTCGACCCATTCTTGCCGTTCAGCTCGGAAAAACTCCGCAAAATGCTGAACATGGATACTTTCGAATGGTCTGAACTGGGACGTGACGACCTTCTTCCCGTAGGCCACCAGTTGAACAAACCGGAATTATTGTTCGAGAAGATTGAAGACGCTACTATCGAAGCACAGGTACAAAAGTTGCTCGATACTAAGAAAGCAAACGAGGAAGCCAACTACAAAGCCAATCCTATCCGGGCAAACGTTGCCTTCGAGGATTTTGAGAAACTGGATATCCGTGTAGGTACCATTCTTGAATGTCAGAAAGTACCGAAAGCGGATAAATTGCTGCAATTCAAAATCGACGACGGACTGGAAACACGTACCATCGTATCGGGTATTGCCAAGCATTATCAACCGGAAGAGCTGGTAGGCAAACAAGTTTGCTTCATCGCTAATCTTGCTCCGCGCAAACTGAAAGGTATCGTCAGCGAAGGCATGATTCTAAGTGCCGAAAACAACGACGGCAGTCTGGCAGTTATTATGCCGGGACGTGAGGTGAAGCCGGGCAGCGAAGTAAAATAATAAAACTAGAATAGGGAATACATGAAAAGCTATCATCACGCATAGCCTTTTCATGTATTCTTTGCAAATAACATGAGCGAGAATCAGTCACTAAAAGAAAAGACGGCCAAAGGACTATTTTGGGGAGGATTCAGCAACGGCATACAGCAGTTGTTAAATCTGCTTTTCGGAATATTCCTCGCGCGGTTGCTCACTCCGTCAGATTATGGAATGGTGGGAATGTTGGCTATCTTCTCCCTCATTGCCAGTTCGATACAGGAAAGTGGTTTCACAGCTGCCCTTGTTAATAAGAAAGAAGTGACGCACAATGATTACAATGCCGTATTCTGGTTCAACGCGGCCATCAGTCTGTCGCTGTACCTGCTGTTATTCCTCTGTGCACCGCTTATCGCTGACTTTTACGATACTCCCGAACTGACACCACTGGCACGTTATTCTTTTATCGGCTTCTTCATTGCCAGTCTGGGAATATCCCACAGTGCCTATCTCCTGCGTAATCTGATGGTCAAACAGCGGGCATTGTCTTCGGTTATCGGACTCACCGTGTCCGGAATCACCGGAGTCACTCTTGCCTACTTTGGTTTCTCTTATTGGGGAATTGCTACGCAAAGCATCGTTTACGTAACCATCAACACAGCCTGTTACTGGCATTTCACCCGTTGGCGACCGAGCTTGCAGTTCAACTTCACCCCGATTAAGGAAATGTTCGGATTCAGTGGGAAACTACTGGTTACCAATGTATTCAATCACATCAATAACAATCTGTTTTCCGTGATACTGGGTAAATTCTACAGCGAAAAAGAAGTAGGATATTACAACCAAGCCAATAAATGGTGCGGCATGGGCCAACTCTTCATCTCCGGCATGATAAACGGAGTAGCGCAACCGGTACTCACCAAAGTGTCCGACGACCTTGAACGGCAAAAACGGGTATTTCGCAAAATGCTGCGTTTCACCGCTTTTGTCTCGTTTCCCGCCATGTTGGGATTGGGAATCGTATCGGAAGAGCTGATTATCATCACCATCACCGACAAGTGGTATTCCAGCATATTAATCATGCAAATACTGTGTATCAGCGGAGCCTTTGCTCCCATCGCATACCTCTATCAGCAGCTCATCATCAGCAAAGGGAAATCCCGCATCTATATGTGGAACACCATAGCGCTCGGCATAATTCTACTGTCAGGCGTTCTGTTAGTCCACTCACACGGTATCTATGCCATGCTCGCCGTCTATGTATCCACCAATATACTGTGGCTACTGACATGGCACTACTTTGTATGGCAGGAAATAGGATTGAAGCTTCGCCATGCCCTGATGGACATACTTCCTTATGCTGCCATTGCGGCTACGGTTATGGTAATCACCTATTACACCACCCGCTCCATCGAGAATATTTATCTCCGCCTGGCAAGCAAGATAGTGCTTGCTGCAGCACTCTACGTAGCAACCATGTGGGGCAGCCGATCGGTTACTTTTAAAGAAAGCATTCAATATTTCATCAAAAAGAAGACACATGAACCCAAATGACCTTGCCACCCGATACCATCTTCTGAATAGTTCTTTCAAAAAGACGATGATTTATCACATAGGTATAGATGCCGGTTTCTTCACCGAATATACCTATATGCTTCACGCAATGCTTTATTGCCTGCAACACAAAATACAGTTCAAGCTTTACTCCGACGACGCCAACTTCGGATGGGAAAAAGGTTGGGAAGATTGTTTCGCCCCCTTCTGCGAGCAAGTGCACGAACCGTTTCATCACACTTATAACACCCATCGCCTCCCCTCCTGGCAGGCATTGATGAAAGACAAAAAGCTGCCTAAGACGAAGTTACTGAAATGGAAACTGAAAGTAACCTGTAAGAACATCATCGGAAAAACGATTGCCTTTTTCACATACGGCAAGCCGGTCTTGCTCAACTTTCAACTGACATTCAACCCCAATCAGCACTTCCATATTCCCGAACTGGGAATAGACGGCGACTATCTCCATACCTTCCAAAAACTGACGGAAATCACTTGGAAACTCAACGACACCACCGCACAGGAATGTCGCCAATGTGCCGCCGACCTGCAACTTCCACCCCAATACGCAGGATGCCAGATACGGGGAGGAGACAAGATCACCGAAACCAACCTGCTTCCACCGGAACATTACATACGGCTTATTAAAGAAAAGACCGCCCTACGCGACGTCTTTGTATTAACGGATGATTACCGCCTTTTCGAACAAGTACAAACCCTTGCCCCGGACATACACTGGTACACCCTTTGCAGCCCCGACGAAAAAGGATACGTCAACAGCGCTTTCACGCAGACCACCAAAGAGCTGAAACAAAGACAAATGGCACGTTTCCTTTCCTCGATACAGATATTGATGGACGCCTCCGTCTTTATAGGAAGCATCACCACCGGCCCCAGCCTGTTCCTATTGAAGAAATTCTATCCGGACATCAATCCGGCAGACTGTCTGCTCAAGGACTTTCCGCAAGCATCCGTCCTTCCCATACCGGGACGCGGACAAGTGGCCACCGAATTTATGCAAGGAAACTTAAAGTTATAGTAACTTAGCAATATAATTACTACTTTTGTAGCACAACGTGCATTAACCATTTCCGATGAACAAGAAATATACAGCCGAAGAGCTTGATTTATTACATGCCGAACTCTACGACATATTGGGAGAAACCATCCGGGTGTGTCAGAAGCACAACATTCCCTATTTTGTGATTGGCGGCACGGCAATCGGTGCACTCTACGACCAGGCGATTCTCCCCTGGGATGATGATATTGACATAGGCATGACGCGGGAGAACTACAACAAATTTCTGAAAGTAGCTCCCGGGGAACTGGGTCCTTCCTACTTCCTTTCATGGATAGAGACAGACCCTCATACCCCGTATTATTTTGCCAAAGTCAAGAAAAACGACACCCTTTTTGTAGAAGAAATGTTCAAGAATGTCCCGATGCATCCGGGCATTTTTGTCGATATATTCCCATTCGACAAGATTCCCGACAACAAGCTGCTGCGAAGAATACAATCCGAAGCACTCGGCTTCCTCAAATGCTGCCTGATGGGAAAAGAGATATGGATGTGGAAACACTTCGGTACATGTGAAATAGAGAACCCCACGAACCGGGGAGCCTTCTCCTGTTTCCTGAACAGGGTAGTCGACCTGCTTTTCTCTAAAAAAGCAATCTACCGCATGCTGGTGTCAGTTCAAAGCTGTTTCAACTCACGAAACACTCGTTACTATAACAACGTAATGGCCACTGCCGACCACGTAACCGTAGAAAGCATCCGCCACCTGCAACCCGTGAAATTCGGCCCTCTCACAGTGACCGCCCCCGATGATCTGGAAGGGTTCCTGCGATACAACTACCCGACCTTGCATCGATTTACCAAGGAAGAACAGGAAAAAGTGAATAACCACTATCCTGCCGCCCTGTCATTCAGTACAACCCCAAAACAAGAACTATGAATATGAAATCCGCTTTAGTAGACGTCCCGGTACTTATCCTGTTCTTCAACCGCCCGCAACAGTTGTCGCAAGTGTTCGAGCAAGTGAAGAAAGCGCGTCCGTCCCGCCTCTTCCTCTATCAGGACGGAGCACGAAACGAACGTGACCTGCCCGGAATAGAAGCCTGCCGTGAAATCCTATCACAGATAGACTGGGAATGTGAAGTAGAACGGCTTTATCAGGAAAAGAATTTCGGCTGCGACCCTTCGGAGTACATTTCGCAGAAATGGGCCTTTTCGAAAGTCGACAAGTGCATCGTATTGGAAGACGACGATGTGCCCGCCGTCTCCTTTTTCCAATTCTGCAAGGAGATGCTGGATAAATACGAATATGACACCCGCATCAGCATGATTGCCGGATTTAACCCCGAAGAAATCACCCAAGATATGCCCTATGACTATTTCTTTACCACCACCTTTTCCATTTGGGGATGGGCGAGCTGGAAACGGGTAGTCGACCAATGGGATGAGTTCTACAACTTCCTGGACGACTCCTTCAATATGCAACAACTGGAACAGCTTATCAAGGAACGCAAATTCCGGAGCGACTTTATCTACATGTGCCAGCGTCACCGGGAACAGCAGAAAGCCTTTTATGAAACGATCTTCCACGCCTCCATACTGTTCAACTCCGGGCTAAGCATCGTGCCTACCCGCAACATGATTAATAACTTGGGAGCAACGGCAGATTCCACCCATTTCGCCGGCTCGATTCATACCCTGCCCAAAGGTTACCGCCGCATCTTCACGATGAAGCGCTATGAGGTGGATTTTCCACTGAAACATCCCCGCTACGTCATCGAAAACGTTGCCTACAAAGAGAGCGTTTACCGCATCATGGGCTGGGATCATCCGTGGATCAAGATCGGACGTTCGTTCGAAGAACTGTTCCTCAACCTGAAATACGGCAATTTCTCCATCATTACGAAAGCTGTCAAAAACCGAATCAACAAATGGCTGAAAAGAAACAAGCACAACTAAATAAGTTGCTTACTATTTATTTTTACCATACCCGCCTCACACGGGAAAGCTACGAGGAATGGAAAGAATATAAATTCCCCGGACACATCTTATACGGACTTCCTTTACTGGAGAATTACGGAATACACTCCGTGATGCACAAATGCAAATATTTCTCCGGCCGTCTGAAACTCATGCTTTACGCCACCAAAGAGATTCTCTTCTGCAAGGAGAAATACGACGTCCTCTACGCCACCTCTTTCCGGGGTATAGAGCCCGTCATCTTCCTCCGTGCCCTGGGACTGTATCGCAAACCCATCGTGATCTGGCATCATACGGCAGTCGTGACCAATCCCAAACCGTGGCGCGAACAAATCTCCCGCCTTTTCTACAAAGGTATAGACCAAATGTTCCTGTTCAGTCGGAAACTGATTCAGGACTCGCAGAAAACCCGGAAAGCACCGTCCCACAAACTGAAACTTATCCATTGGGGACCGGATCTTCCTTTCTACGACCACCTGCTTGCAGAAATGCCCGACCGGAAGCCCGAAGGATTTATCTCCACCGGCAAAGAAAACCGGGATGTAGACACCTTGCTCCAGGCATTTGCCGCAACGAACGAGAAACTGGATTTGTACATTGCCGTCTCATGCGGTAACATCAACTATAAAAAGATCATCGACCCGTATGCATTGCCCGACTCCATTCGCATCCATTATACCGACGGAGTGATTCCCTACGAACTGGGGAAACTGGTGGCACGCAAAAGTTGTATCGTGATCTGCTGCCTGGACTTCCCCTATACCGTAGGACTGACCACGCTCGTGGAAGCATTCGCCCTCGGCATCCCCGTCATCTGTTCGCGCAACCCCAACTTCGAAATAGACATCGACAAGGAAGGAATAGGCATCACCGTAGAATATAACGACGTACAAGGCTGGATAGACGCTATCCGCTACATCGCCGACCACCCCGAAGAGGCACGGCGCATGGGAGAGAATGCCCGCAAACTGGCGGAAGAACGTTTCAACCTCGAAATCTTTTCACGCGAAATAGCAGAAAGCTTGCTGGAAATATCAAACATTTCCTCTAAAAACCGTACATTTGCATAAACTTTTGCCCATGAGAGTCCTGATTATAAATACATCTGAACGAATAGGAGGAGCAGCCATCGCAGCAAGCCGGTTGATGGAGTCACTGAAAAACAACGGCATCAAAGCCAAAATGCTGGTACGTGACAAACAGACCGACCAAATCAGTGTTGTCCGCTTAAAAAGTAACTGGTTGCAAGTGTGGAAATTCATGTGGGAACGAATCGTGATCTGGAGTGCCAACCGTTTCCGGCGTTACCATTTGTTCGACGTTGATATTGCCAACACAGGCACAGACATCACCTCACTCCCGGAATTCCGACAGGCCGACGTTATCCACCTGCATTGGATCAACCAAGGGATGCTCTCACTGCAAGATATACGGAAGATACTAACCTCCGGCAAACCCGTAGTCTGGACCATGCACGATATGTGGCCATGCACCGGCATCTGCCATTACGCACGGGAATGTAAGAACTATCAGCAGGAATGTCACGACTGTCCGTACATCTACAAAGGCGGGGGACGAAAGGATTTATCCTATCGCACGTTCCGCAAAAAACAAAAGTTATACAGCTACGCTCCCATTAATTTCGTCACGTGCAGCCATTGGCTGAAGGAACAAGCCCAGACCAGTGCATTATTTGAAGGGAAAAGCGTGACCAATATTCCGAACGCTATTAATACCAACTTGTTCAAACCCATGAACAAGAAGGAAGCGCGTGCCAAATTCATGTTGCCGGAAGGTAAGAAACTAGTTTTGTTCGGCTCATTAAAGATCACCGATAAACGAAAAGGGGTCGACTATCTGATTGGGGCATGCAAACTGTTAGCAGAAAAGCATCCGGAATGGAAAGACTCACTGGGTGTAGTCGTATTCGGCAACCAGTCGCAGCAGTTACAGGAACAACTTCCTTTCCATGTATACCCGCTCCCTTATATCAAAAATGAGCATGAAGTAGTGAATATCTACAATGCCGTAGACCTCTTCGCCATCCCGTCTCTGGAAGAGAATCTTCCCAATATGATTATGGAAGCAATGGCCTGTGGAGTGCCTTGTGTCGGTTTTAATGTGGGAGGTATCCCCGAAATGATCGATCATCTGCACAACGGCTACGTGGCACAATACAAATCCTCGGAAGATTTTGCCAACGGCATACATTGGATATTGACGGAACCGGAATACAACGAACTCTCTGCACAGGCCTGCCGCAAGGTTCTGGGTAATTATTCGGAGAGTATCGTTGCAAAGAAATATACAGATGTCTACAATAAAATAACGGGGAAATATGCATAGTGTCCATCCTACTCCCAAGTTCTCTATCATTACGGTGACATACAATGCTGAAAAGGTATTGGAAGACACGATTCAAAGTGTTATTTCACAAACCTATCATCATATAGAATATATTATCGTGGATGGAGCTTCCAAGGATGGAACCCTCTCTATTATCAACCGCTACCGGTCACGCATACACACCGTCGTCAGCGAACCCGACAAAGGACTGTATGACGCTATGAATAAGGGCATCGCCCTTGCCAGCGGTGATTATCTCTGTTTCCTGAATGCAGGCGACTGTTTTCATGAGGATGATACGCTGCAACAAATGGTGCACACCATCAACGGCAATGAACTGCCCGATATACTTTACGGAGAAACCGCTATCGTAGACAAGGACAGGCATTTCCTGCGGATGCGCAGATTGTCCGCCCCTGAAACGCTCACCTGGAAAAGTTTCAAACAGGGAATGTTAGTCTGCCACCAGGCATTCTTCCCCCGCCACACGCTCGTAGAGCCATATAATCTGCAATATCGCTTTTCTGCAGATTTCGACTGGTGCATCCGCATCATGAAGAAAGCACGTACTTTGCACAATACCCACCTGACAATCATCGACTATCTGGAGGAGGGAATGACTACCCGGAATCAGAAAGCATCCCTCAAAGAAAGATTTCGGATCATGGCAAAGCATTACGGGCTGATTGGAACCGTGGCGCATCATGCATGGTTCGTGATCCGTGCAGTTACTCACCAGTAGGCGAAGGCATATAAAGCATCACCTGGTCTAATATCACTCCTTCGTCCAATGCCTTGATTACCAATTTGTGGGACTTCTTTCCGGATACCGGAAGTCGAACCGTTCGGATGGCTTGATTGCGCAGCACGTTCTCTTTCCATTCTTCACTCCGTCCTTTCGTTTCATAAGAGATCACTTCAGGCGCTGCATCGTCCAACGATATTGAGAAACGTAATTGATCTCCTCCCACAGGATGATTAGGCAATAAGCGGATGTCAACCTCTACCAAGTCTGTTTTCCAGTTGTCAAAAGAGAACATTAGTGCATCTCCCTTGTCAATGCCTGTCGCTTTGCTTTCATATCCCAGACCCTCACAAATAACAGAAGTTCCTTTCCGTGCATTTAATGTATTCTTACCATTCGGGATATTCTTCCCATCCAAGCCGTTCCATTTATAGATAGCTACACGCTCTTTCATCATCGGAGAAGTAGCCGTTTCTCTTTCCACGCGATTGAATACGGGGAGTTTTCGGGGTTGGAAATCCATCATGCGGTTCCACTTTCCATCTTCCAGTGAGTTATACTGTTTTGTCAATACTACAATGCTGTCATAGGCAAGATCACTTTTCTCCCAGTCCGCTTTTCCGTGGCGGGCTAATTGGGCATATAGCAATTTCCGGTTCATCTGTGTAGCAGCTTGCACCGGGTATTTCACCAATTCAAAATAGGCACTTTGTCTGCCGGATGGGATTTTCAAAGCTGCCCGTTCCACTGTCTCCGACAATTTATCATAAGCCTGCAAACGTCCGTTGATTTCTTTTTCACTCCATGGGAGATCTTTGACAACACGATAAACAGGATCTTTCTCCTCTTCCCTCGTATTTCCCATAAATTCAGGTTTACGAATATGGGCCAGACGATAGTGTTCCTGCATCACAGGTAATACTGCCTTTGCGCACGAAGCTCCCAATTCCCGTTCCAGCCAGTGTTTCAGATGAGAGGTCACTCCTTCCGAGGCCACAGCTTCTATATTCCAGGCCATATCCATAAACAACTCTATCTGATACTCGGCAGGCTTGATATCTCCGACGTTCAGTATCCACATCTTCTGTATGCCTCGATCGTAAGCCAGCTTCATTTGTTGGAAAATCAGATACGGACTCATCGTACTCAACCAGAGATGGTCGTGCGGACGTCCCCAATAAGAAACATGATAATAGACTCCATTCCCTCCTTTACGTGCGCATTCTTCGGCCGTAGGAAAATGGCGGATATAGCCATAGTTATCGTCACACCACATCAATGTTACATCATCGGGCACCTGTAATCCGGCATGATAAATGTCGAGTACCTCTTTATAAGGGATAAAAACCTGCGGGACTTTAGTTACATCCTTACCAACATATTTCTCAATCAACCCGCGTTGATCTGCAAACACACGATCTATTACGGCCTTCTGTTCTTCCACCGTCTTCGCTCCCTGCATCTTGCCATCGTGTACACCACGCATACCCAACGTATAGAGTATTTCCTGATCTGCCACCTCTTTTACACGGTCTTCCCAGAATTTATAAACTGCCGGAGCATTATTTACATAATCATAAGCCCCTTCCCCTCTTCGTTTCCACTCACCGGCGGCGCTGCAAGCCATCGGTTCGCAGTGGGAAGCACCGATGAAGATTCCATATTTCTTGGCAGCTTCCCGGTTACCTTTGGTCAGGAAGAAAGGAAGTGTACATTCGTGCATTGCAGGCCAATAGGTATTGGCACGCAGACGAAGTAAGAGTTCGAAAATACGCTCGTTGGTACGCGGGCCTATCTCACCTTTCACTGTTGAAGGTTCATAGGTCCGACTGCTCCACGGCATCAACCCCCAGTCTTCATCATTAATAAAGATACCCCGATATTCCACCGAAGGAGCCTGAAGACTTTGGAATTTGGAAGATAGTTTAAAAAGTCCCTTCTTTTCCGGAGTTACGTCCGCCCACCATTCCCAGGGAGAGACACCTAACAAACGGGATATTTCGAGTATTCCATAAGCCGTACCATGTTTATCACTGCCGGCTACTACCAATTTCCCCTCCAGAGAAACAGATAATAGAAAAGCCTGCTTCTTGCCTCTTAACGCAGAAACATCTACCCCGGTCCGGCTGATAAGCTCATTCTGCCCCACCGTTCCTATCACAATTTCACCTGTTTTCTCATTCGTTTGGGTGGTTGACGACAATACTGTCTGAATATCACGTCCCAGCATTTCCAATGCGGTTCGCACAACCAGTTCTTCAGAAGGGCTGCAAGCGATGACAACTGTTTGACCGGAAGTCAAAACAAAATCCTTACTACGAATCGGTAAAGCAACTATCAAAAAGATGAAAAAAGAAAACAGAAGTTTATATCCCATAGGTTCTATTATTTATAGAAGACAAAATTACAAGTTTGCAGAAAATGTACTATAGAATAGTGTACAATTTCATAGAATTCCATCCGGCCTATTTAAAATGTAGCAGGCAACGCAAGCAACTGATACATCAGCGTTCGTGCCATGCGTATCTGTCCTTTCGTGCTGGGATGCAAACGGTCATATCCTGCATCATAGAAATAAATCAGTTGTTCTTCCACCATCGGATTCAATCCGGTTACCGCATTAAAATCAATCACGGGGACTCCCCACACATTGCCGGCTTCTTTAACAGCCTGCACGTAGGCATCTACATATTCGCCACAACTGTTCTGGTAGTTTTCATCCGGTTGCACATTCGTTTCTCCAAAATTGGCCAATGAGCGGTGCAACGGGGTCAGCAACACAATCTGCTTGTCCGGGAAGAGTTGTTTCAGCCTATTGATTCCTATGTTGATACGTCCCTTATACGTGCTTCCATCCATTATAGGAGTACGTTTCTTACGGGTTTCCAGTTTTTGAGTTTGCCCACGGGCTGCCATCACTTGTTCTTCTGTTTCCGTAAACCATTCTCCAATAGGTACACCGTCATTAAAATCATTCGTACCCATCAAAATCACGATAGCATCTACTTCTCCGCCGTGTTCTTTCTTCAGTTGTTCGGCTTGACGAGGCACATCATTCCATTGCCTGCCACTGATACCATATACATAAGGAGTAATTCCCAGCCATTCCTGCAGAAAATCCCAGTATTTCTTTATCTTGTCACCATAACAGTTGGGATCTGTAATAGAGTCTCCCAAATATCCCACTCTTTTTCCTTGCCACGGGTGCCGGATGCATCCATTATTCGTTTCAACAGAGTTTGCCACTTTAGAAGATTGATTCTGTCCGCACAGAAAAGAAGAACAGAAAAACAGGATGGTACATGTGAGTAATAATTTGCTTTTCATCGGTATCATACATTAAATGAGAGATTTGTATCTAATATTCGACAAAAATAACTCAAAAAAATGTAGTTTCAATCAATTTGGGCGATCAATCTCATCCATACAACCGGATATATAAACACATTCCTATTTGACTATTCTTGCTAAAATGCAGGTTTACAGTCTTTTTTCAATCAAGTTATCATTGAGTTTTACAGCTAAAACCCTATCTTTGTCACAAACTAAAAGAAAAATTGGATGTTTAACTCATTTTCATTCCATAAGGATTCCGTTCTGTAAATAATCTGTAAACCTTCCTCTCATTACAGATTATCCCTTATGTTTTCTGACATACTCTTGTCAGAGTTACTTTCTATATCTAAATTTTTAAACTATTTGTATGGTCAAATGGTTGCAAGCATCATTATATGCCTCCATTCGCCGTACAACCAAAACATTAAAACAATGAGTAACGATTTTAAATCAATCCACGAATTCGATTTTACACTGATATGTAATTACTTCAAGGCATTAAAACGTCAAGGTCCCGGAAGTCCTGAAGTCACACAAAAAGCCGTAAGCTTCATCAACGAACTGTCCGACAAGGCACGAATAGCCGACATTGGCTGTGGCACAGGCGGTCAGACAATGGCATTAGCCAACTATACGAAAGGACAAATTACAGGTATCGACCTTTTCCCCGACTTTATCGAACTATTCAACAAAAATGCAATAGAAGCCCATTGTGAAGACAGAGTAAAGGGTATCGTCGGTTCCATGGACGCTCTGCCATTTCAAGAGGAAGAACTCGATCTGATCTGGTCCGAAGGCGCTATCTATAACATAGGATTCGAACGCGGCATGAACGAATGGAACAAATTCCTGAAAAAGAACGGATTTATCGCTGTAACGGAAGCCTCCTAGTTCACCCCGGAACGTCCCTCCGAAATAGAAGACTTCTGGATGGCCAATTACCCGGAAATCGATACGATCCCAAGAAAGATAATGCAAATGGAAAAAGCAGGATATATCCCGACAGCCCATTTCATTTTACCGGAAAATTGCTGGACCGAGCATTTCTACGCTCCCCAATTCCCGGTTCAGGAAGCTTTCTTAAAGGAATATGCAGGAAATAACGCAGCCGCAGACCTCATCACCGGGCAACGGTATGAAGAGAGCCTATATAATAAGTATAAAGAATACTACGGCTACGTATTCTATATAGGACAAAAAAAAGATTGATTATCTGCCGGAGAAGTTAGCAAGATAGGACAACTCTCCGGCATTTATTATCCTTTACTTTGCAGAAAACATGGAGACGAAAGATATCAATAAACAGGAATATCAGTTACGGATCAATAAAGTGACCGCCTATATTCACAATCACATAGACCAGCCGTTATCATTACAGAAAATGGCAGGTATCGCCTGCTTTTCTCCTTTCCACTTCCATCGCGTATTTACAATCCTGACGGGCGAAACGCCTACGGATTATATCAAACGCACCCGGATTGAAAAAGCAGCCCTATTATTAAAACGAAACAAGGAACTTTCCGCCACCGAAATCGCCCGTCTTTGCGGCTTTAGCAGCCTTTCACTTTTAAGTCGCAATTTCAGGTTACATTTCAGTATGACGATCCGGGAGTTCCGTTCATTAAAATAAAACTCTAAAGAATATGGAAAAGGAAAATAAGATTCTGATTTTTCGAACTTCTATCACTCAAAGGCGTGACATCAAACGCATAGGAGAGCTTTTGGCAGAGTTCCCCCAAATAGACAAATGGAATGTGGACTTTGAGGACTGGGAGAAAATATTAAGAATCGAGTGCAGGGATATCTCTGCACTCGAAATATCGGAAGTACTCCGGAACAATCATATTTTTGCCACCGAACTGGAATAAAACCGGGAAGAGAAAACCTCTCAAACTCCCAACAACTGTTTCAATTCAGCCACTCCTTCAGAAGCTCCCTTCTGAATTACATGTATCGAACGGGAAGTATGCGTATCTACCGGTTTCGGATCAATCAGATACACCTCTGCCCCTCTCGGTACATAATGAAGCAACCCCGCTGCAGGATATACATTAAGCGACGTACCGATAATAACGAAAATATCCGCTTTCTCCACATATTGGATGGCTGTTTCAATTTCCGGTACAGCTTCTCCAAACCATACGATAAAAGGTCGCAATTGAGTGCCGTCGCCGGCCTTGTCTCCCATCTTCACTTCATATTCTTCCGGTTTCAGCTCTTTTATGTAATGGGGATTATGCGGATCTCTACTGGAACACACTTTCGTCAGTTCGCCATGCAGATGAACGATATGGCTGCTCCCGGCACGTTCATGCAAGTTATCGATATTCTGTGTCACCACCGTTACATGGAAATTTTTCTCCAGTTCCGCCAACAATTCATGTCCACGATTCGGTTTTACCTCCAACAACTGTTTCCGACGCTCATTATAGAAATTAATCACCAAAGCCGGGTCACGCTGATAACCTTCAGGAGTAGCCACCTGCTCCACAGGATATTTATCCCACAAACCGCCTGCATCGCGAAATGTACTAATCCCACTCTCGGCACTCATACCCGCACCCGTCAAAACTACCAGATTCTTCATTACTATCCCTCCTTCTTTTTTAATAACCACACAAATGTAATCAGAATCATCGAATAAAAGAATACTTTCTTACGCTTAATATAATCCGGTTTATACAGAACTTTAAAATGAAAGATGCAGATAGTTAGCATTATTTATGGCAACAACAATTGTCAGACGCAAGTTCAACAGTTGTCAGACGATTAATTATCTACATAAACCAACCTAAATAATAAGAATAAGCCGATTAAATCCTACGAACAAAAAAACTAATTCTTTAAAGAAAAGCGATTAACTTTCACAGATATAAGAATTTTTAAATAGCAAATGCTAAATCATTCAAATAAAACACGTACTTTTGCGATTCATAAATTTGCAATTGATTGAAAGCTAAAACCATGATGGTGATACATTTCAATCGCCAACAAAAAACATTATATGGATAAATTCAGTTACGCTATTGGCCTCGGAATTGGTCAAAACTTATCAAGTATGGGAATCGGAAACCTTGCGGTAGATGATTTCGCACAAGCAATCAAAGACGTATTGGAAGGCAATCAGACGGCTATCAGCCACAATGAAGCCCGCGAAATAGTAAACAAGTATTTCGAAGAACTGGAAGCTAAAATGGGTGCCGTTGCTATCGAACAAGGACAGGCTTTCCTCGAAGAAAACAAAAAAGGACCGGGCGTAGTTGTTCTTCCCAGCGGACTACAATATGAAATTATCAAAGAAGGCACAGGCAAAAAGCCGAAAGCTACCGACCAGGTAAGATGCCACTATGAAGGAACATTGATCGACGGTACACTGTTCGACAGCTCTATCCAACGCGGAGAACCGGCTGTATTCGGTGTCAACCAAGTAATCCCGGGATGGGTGGAAGCATTGCAGCTGATGCCGGAAGGTTCTAAATGGAAACTGTATATTCCTTCAGAACTTGGCTATGGCGCAAGAGGTGCCGGAGAAATGATCCCTCCTCATAGCACACTCATTTTTGAAGTAGAATTACTCGAAGTATTATAAATAAAAAATTTCAAAGCAAAATGAAAAAAGTTAGTATTTTTATGGCAATCGCCGCTGCTGCAAGCCTTGCTTCTTGTACAGCTCAAGCTCCTAAAGCAAATCTGAAATCAGACATCGACTCACTGTCGTATTCTATCGGTATGGCGCAGACTCAAGGTCTGAAAGGCTATCTGACAGGTCGTCTGGATGTTGATACTACCTACATGGCAGATTTCATCAAAGGTTTGAACGAAGGTGCAAACAAGACTAGCAAAAAAGACATCGCTTACATGGCAGGTCTGCAAATCGGTCAGCAAATCAGCAACCAGATGATGAAAGGTATCAACCAGGAATTATTTGGCACTGACTCTACTAAAACTATCAGCAAAGAAAACTTCCTGGCAGGTTTCATCGCAGGTACTTTGGAAAAAGGTGGCGTAATGACTATGGAAGCAGCTCAAGAATATACTCGTACAGCTATGGAAACTATCAAAGCAAAAGCTTTGGCAGAAAAATATGCTGACTACAAAGCTGAAAACGAAAAATTCCTTGCTGAAAACAAGACTAAAGACGGTGTAAAAACAACTCCGAGCGGTCTGCAATACAAAGTAATCACTGAAGGTAAGGGTGAAATTCCTGCTGACACTTGCAAAGTGAAAGTAAACTACAAAGGTACTTTGATCGACGGAACAGAATTCGACAGCTCTTACAAACGTAACGAACCGGCTACTTTCCGTGCTAACCAAGTAATCAAAGGTTGGACAGAAGCATTGACTATGATGCCTGTAGGTTCTAAATGGGAACTTTACATCCCTCAAGACCTTGCTTACGGTGCAAGAGAATCTGGCAACCAGATCAAACCGTTCTCTACTTTGATTTTCGAAGTTGAACTGGTAAGCATCGAAAAATAAGAAAGTTCCTTCTAAATAGAAAAAGGAAAGAGGCGCAAAACATTTGCGCCTCTTTTTTTGCTTTTTCCTATTTTTTTTCTCGGAAAAGAAGAATAATTAAAATAAATCTCTATATTTGCTTACTATTTGATAACAACAGGAAATTACAATTTATTATTATGGAAAGAATAGACAACCTCGACAGGCAGATCTTAGAGATTATCTCCCAGAATGCCCGCATCCCTTTTAAAGACGTAGCAGCCGAATGTGGAGTGTCACGCGCAGCTATTCATCAGCGTGTGCAAAGACTGATTGACCTAGGTGTCATTGTAGGCTCTGGTTACCACGTTAACCCGAAATCGCTGGGATACAGAACTTGCACCTACGTGGGTATCAAACTGGAAAAAGGCTCCATGTACAAATCTGTCGTAGCGGAACTACAAAAGATTCCCGAAATTGTGGAATGTCATTTCACTACAGGCCCGTACACAATGCTGACAAAACTTTATGCATGCGACAACGAACATCTGATGGATTTGCTGAATAACAAAATGCAAGAAATACCGGGTGTGGTAGCTACCGAGACATTGATTTCTCTGGAACAGAGTATCAAGAAAGAAATCCCCATCCGCGTTGAAAAATAATTGTGATGGAGTTTCTAAATGAATATCACCTTGCGGGGTTATTCATCGGAATATGTACCTTTTTGATTATCGGCCTTTTTCACCCCGTCGTGGTAAAGGCCGAATACTATTGGGGTACAAAATGCTGGTGGATATTCCTGGTACTCGGCATAGCCGGTGTGGTCGCCTCATTAAGCATCGATAATGTGATTTTATCTTCTTTGCTTGGCGTGTTTGCGTTTTCTTCCTTCTGGACGATTAAAGAGGTCTTCGAACAGGAAGAGCGGGTACAAAAAGGATGGTTCCCCAAGAACCCGAAGCGCAAATATAAGTTCTAAAAATAAAGTATCGTAGTTTTTTATCAAAAGGATTTGCATAATTCGAGGGAAAATACTACTTTTGTCACCGCATCCAACAAAGGATACATCGGACTTGTAGCTCAGTTGGTTAGAGCAACAGACTCATAATCTGGAGGTCCCTGGTTCAAGCCCAGGCTGGTCCACATTAGAAATCAAGCAGTTACGACAAAATCGTAGCTGCTTTTTCTTTTTCTTGGAAAACAATGGGAAAACACATTGCTTTTGAAAACTCCTTGATTTTTTGATATACTTGGCATCATATCATTCCAAGTAAAGCATGTAAACAAGGTTTTTCTGAATATCAGAACAACTTGGGAAAACAACAATTTTATAGAGAAGCAAAAGCCACAAGACTCTTTTTAGGGTTTTGCGGCTTTTGTGCTTTATGGCATTACACTCTTTGAAGTTCTCCTGTCTTTTTCTCCATAATACCATGCACTTTCGTTAACGTCTGCTAATAAACCATACATAAAAAACTCTCTCTATTTTTGGCGCATAGTATCTATGATGTTCCTTTATACCAAACGAACTACCTTTGCCCACGGATTTTCAATCACGGAAATTCAAAGATGGTTCATGAGCCAACAACAGATGTTTAATCGGACTGTCAGGAAGTACAACTGTCGGACCACAAAGCAAAAATTGTATGACAAGACTCGTTACAATAGAACAATTGTTAGAGAAGCCTGTCTGCATGATGTCGGGAGAAGAATTTGTATTGCTCCTCCAAAATGCAGAGAAAGGAACGGCAAAGGTACCTGCCGAGGTGGTGCCAGAGAAACATTATGAGCATGGTATCGCTGGAATAGCCAAAATATTTGGTTGTAGTATTCCTACTGCCAACAGAATCAAGAAAAGCGGAGTGATAGCCCCGGCCATCACTCAGGTTGCTCGTAAGATAGTGGTTGATGTAGAACTGGCTTTGGAACTAGCCAAAAAGGCTGGTGGCTTTACTTCTATAAGAAAGTAGTATGGAAGAAGATTGGAAAGACAACTTAGCCACCGACAGCAAAGGGAATGTGTTAAAGACCATTAGCAATCTCAGAATGATTTTCACGCATGACGAGAACCTCTGCCAGATTCGCTTTGACACCTTTTGTCAAGACGACATTTCCTTTTCGCCTTTGTTCCGCAACGTCAATGGCAACAAGGTGGATGAAGAATCCGTAGGGAAGATTCAAGACTATCTGGAGCAGCGCTACGACTTGCGGCTTACTCAGAACAAAGTGTTCGAGATGTTGAAGACTACGGCTTCCGAGCGTAACTTCAATCCTGTGCAAGACTACATCTGTAAGGAGAAATGGGATGGCACACCTCGCATTGAGACTGCCATCATTGATTACCTCGGTGCGGAAGATACACCACTCATCAGAGAACAGACCAAATTGTGGTTTGTGGCGGCTGTTGCCCGAGCTTTCGAGCCAGGTTGCAAGTTCGACAATGTGCTCACTTTGCCAGGCCCACAAGGTATTGGCAAAAGCACGTTCTTCAAAGTTATTGGAGACAGATGGTTCAACGACTCTTTTTCGTTCGCAAGTGGTGACAAGGAAAAGGTTGAGACTATCACGAATGGTTGGATTATCGAGATAAGTGAGCTAAACGGTATGAAGCGAGCCAATGATGCAGAGGCGGCAAAGGCTTTCCTTAGCCGTCGTAGCGACTGTATGCGTCCTGCCTATGGGCGCAAACCTATAGAGTACTTGCGCCACAATGTTTTTGCAGCCACCACAAACGAGACTAACTTCCTGCAAGGCGACAATGGAAATCGCCGTTGGTGGATAGTGCCAGTTCAAGGCAATGGTCACGTTTCAGATTGGCTCTCAGCTCTACAGTCTGTGGTGCATCAACTATGGGCAGAGGCTTACACCTATTATAAAGAAAGCATGAACCTCTACCTCAGCCCTGAATTGGAAGCAAAGGCAAATGAAGTGCAGATGTGTCATTCAAGCATTCTCAACGACCCTATCCTTGATGACATCAGACTCTACTTGGAACGTCTTGTGCCTAAGGCTTACGACACTTGGAGCATTCCCATGCGTGCAGCCTATCAGAAAGGTGCATATACCGAAGCGACACCCAACAGCAAGCCCGAGGTTCTACTCAATATGGTCTGCGCAAGACAAATTATCGAAGAGCTGCCCAACGACCTTGTACGAAGGAATCCTGCCAAGTACACTGCCCAATACATCAATCGGCTCATGTCGTTGGTGGACGGATGGGAGCGTAGCGAGCAGGAGAAGGTCAAAGGGTTGCACCCTTCATATTGCGACAAGACGGGACGGACGAAACACCCTTGGGTGAGAATAAGTGCTCAACAAGAAGAACAAAAGGGAAAAGAAGAAGTTTTTCAGCAAGACTTACCATTCTGATAGACCTTTATCCATTTACTTCATGTCCCTTTGTCCCAAATATACTTGGCAAAAAAGAAAATATGGAGTGTAGGATAAATAAAGGATTTCTTTCTTTTACTGAGGGACAACTTGGGACTGACGTTTACTTGGCATTGAGCTTGCCTGTGGCAGGAGTTACCATCTTTCGATGGTGTAAGGGATGATATTCCTTTTCCCTTTCTTTTCGTCAGCAGCCAGTGTTAACAGATATGCCACACCAGAGTCTGTACCTTTGTTAGCCGTAGTTTTTCTGGAGGTCTAAACAAGAAGTACCAGTGTCAGACGGTTTCGCTTCGCTCGCCGCTTTCTACTGGCATCCTTGAATGTTCGCAGGCTCACATTGACAATCCTCTTATATCGGAGTATAAACTTTCAAAAACGCATTTACAATGACAGAAGATAAACATAACAACTCGGAGAAAGCTTCAAGGAAGAGACCTCCGAAGAGCAGACACATTGATGTTCGTTTTACAGAAGACGAGTTCAACATAGTTTTGAAGTACGCCCGAATGTCGGGAAGAAGCAAGAGTATCTATCTTCACGATGTTGCGCTTGGGTATAAACCATCCCTGCCAATGACCGCAGAACAGCAGGAAGCATTGAAAGGTTTGATTGGCGCAAGGGCGGAACTGATAGGCATACGCAATGCGCTTCATGCCTTACCGCAGGAAGAGAGGAAGAAACTCTTCAAAAGAGCCGACTTCATGGCGCGGTGGATGCAAGGCATCAATTCCCTCATTGAGGAATGGAGCCACATCAGAGACAATTTCATCAATATGGTATGATAGCAAAAGCAACAGCAATTCAACATGGTCAGGCAATGACCAATTACGCAACAAAGAATAACCGTGCAGACATAGTCAAAACCAATCATCTTAGCGATGGTCTGCCTCCTATGGGTATGTGGGACGAAATGGTGCTGCACCAGTCCTTGTTCAAACAGAAATACGCCAAGAAGCCCATTGAGTTGACATCCATCCGCTTTGAACTTTCCCCATCTGAGGAAGAAGCGCGAAACTGGACAATGGAAGATTGGCAAAAATGCCTTGACGAGTTTATCCATGAGATAGACCACATCTCCAAGGTGAACCACATTGGCAAGAGAAAAGGCAAGGCAGCTGCATCAGTCAAGCCAACCAATATTGCCAGCTCTCAGTATTTTGCCGCCCTTCATCGTGACTCAAAGAGTGGTATTCCTCACTTGCATTTGGTGGTGAACCGCATTGACATGAACGGCAATCTCAATGATGTGAAGTTTATAGGCGAACGTGCCGTGATGGCTGCAAAGGCTGTCAATCAGCATCATGGTTGGAAAGACGCAATGGATATTCGTGAGGAACGCATTGCGAAGATAACCAATGTTTGTATGGACGTGCTACGCTCCATGCCAGTCTTTGACTGGAATGTCTATGCCAATCGACTGAGGGATAAGGGATATGATATTGAGTTAGTCCGTGACAAGACAGGTCAAGCAAAGGTACATGGCTATCGCTTCACGTTTGGCAGAACTACCATCAAGGCATCAGAACTGGGTGTAGGAAGAAACCTCACGGCATCCAAAATCGAGAACACCTTCCGCAAGCTGCACCCACAGACAAGCCCTGTTGGTCAAAGACCTTCTGCCTCGCCATTACGACCAAGTTCCTTGGACAGCAGAAATACGGCAATCTCAAGTGGTCAGTCACGCTCAAATGATGTGGCTCAGTCTGCCATTCCTGCAAGGTTCAGAAAGATTATCGAGGTTGATGGCGAGCGTTTCAACATAGTAATGCCGAGAACTGCATATGATATGATGAAGAATAGCATTGAGGTTCCCGAGAATGGTTCTGCAAGCCATAATGACGTTCTCAATGTGGCGATGCTGCTCTTCATGAACTATCTTGATGCTGCCACTTCCATGTCGGAGTCATGTGGTGGCGGTGGTAGTCCTGGCAGTGGTTGGGGACGTGACAAGGACGAAGATGACCGTGATTGGGCAAGACGTTGCGCAATGCAAGCCAATTGGCTCTGCAAACCGATAAAGAGAAGTCGTAGAAGATAACATTTAACACTTATCAGTATGGGACGAAACAAGAAAGATGCAGCACAGGATGTGCTAACACTGTACAATCAGATGCAGGAAGACGAGACTATTGAAAGAGGCAAGGAGGATATCCGCACCACTCTTGATGAAATTGCGTCTGCCAAAGAAGTCCTCTCTTCTGTAATGGTGGAACTTTCAGAAGCCAAACAGATGATGGAGTCAACGAAGGTAGCTCTTATGGCTGTCCAAGAGAGTACAGAGAATATCGTTGACAGTATCTGCAATGCCATTGTCAAAGCAGAGCAAAGCAACCTCAAAGTTGGCATCAATGACGAAGGACTTGCCCAGTTGAACGAGCGGAACAACACCGCCATTGCAGCCTTCAAGCAAGCCTTTGATGAACATGAAAAGCGGATAAATGTCCTATTCACTCACCAACAGAAAGAACTAAAGCGCATCCGAAACATTGAAGAAGGTGCTTACTTCAATGGTCGTACCTATGCTTGGATGTTCGGCTTGGCTTTTGTCAGTTGGGCAATCATCTTCGTAGAGATTACCATTTGGATATGTATCAAACTGTTTTAGCGAACTCTAAACAACACCATTATGACAGACAACGAATACTACAAGACAAGAAAGGCAGCAGCCGATGCCCTTATCTACTGGGCAAAGACCGGCATGAGACAGTTCACAATGCGTGATGCTGTAAACGACTACCTGGAGGCGAGCGGTGCAAACCACCCCTCCATAGGTAGCGAAGAGACCATCTTCGCCCACAGAAAAATAGCAGCCAACCGACTGGCGATTGACTGCATCTATGCTTTGTCCAAAGAGGAACTATCCAAGGTGGATAAGGAGTTGGAGGAGATCGTTCTGAATGTACCAAGTCAAATTGTTGTCTATTTTGAACTTACCAAGCAATAATTATAAGACGAGTTGTTGAACCACCAACTGCTTTGTTGGTTGACTTCACTAGTGTCCCATTAAAATTGAGACGTTATTAAAAATCAAATAAACTTGGCTCATTAGAGTCGCACCGTTCTTTGTCATATTGAAAATTAGTTTTGTTAAAGAGATCTTTTAAGTGAGTTTTATCCGTCAGGGATATGCTTAGGATTTGGAGAACCTCATATGTGCTTCTGTCAAGTTTCATATCATGTTGAATGATTGCGACCAAACAGTAGGCACATATGGCAGCATAGATTTGTATTCTTACGGCATTTTCTGTAGTACCCCAAAACTTTTTAATTTTGAGGTGTTGCTTGAGCCATTTGAAGAACAACTCCACCTGCCACCGGTTCTTATACAATTCTGCCACTTGAAGGGCAGATATATCCATGGCATTGGTTAAGAATACAAACTCTCGTTTTTGTTCTTCATCCCAATAACGAACCAACCGAAGTTTTTCAGGATAGTATTGCTTCGGATAAAATCCGGTCAATTCGATAGACATATCAGAAAGTACATTCTTCGGTAGTCTGCGTTTCCATTTGACGGATTTGTATAGAAGATTCTTCTTTGCCCTAACAACGAAGTAGGCTTCTATTTGATGAATCCGATACAACATCTTGAAGTTGTTGTAGGCACGGTCAAATATATAGTAAGAACCAGATTCGTAAGGGATTTTATCTATAGTTTTTGAATCATGAACACTGGCTGTTGTTATATGGAAGAATGCCGGGATTTGAGTTTCCACATCGTACAAGGTGTGAACTTTAATTCCTCCTTTCTTCTTTCGGAACTTAGCCCACCAGAAGACATTTAGACATAAGTCGATTGTTGTGGAATCAAAAGCATATACATTTCCTCCCAACTTGAAAATGTCTGTAGCACGTTTCTGTCTGGCTTCATTTACTAGAGAGTAAGCGAACTCTTCAAAAATTCGGTAGTCTCTATCTTGATTCGCCCGAGCTAAAGATGATTTTGATACGTTCTTACCCATTCCTAAGTGATAACACTTGGAGCGATGAGCACCTAGGGCAATAATCAAATCTCGCAAACTTTCCCTGTTGGATAATTGACCAAACATGAGTGCAAGCAGTTGATTCCAACATGTGAAGTGTTTCACATACTTGTCGCCACCAAACTTGCGCACTAGGTAGTTGAAGTGATTTCTATCTAAAAAGGAAACGAGTTGAGCGAAAACAAATTTATCTTGAAACATATACAATCAGATTAATCTGATTGCAAAGCTATAAATTCAAGTCCGTTGACTCGAAAAACCTCTGTAACGAACTAAATTTCAAATATTTCAAAGAGCGTTTTGCGATTTTAATGGGACAGCAATGGGTTGACTTAACACCATTAAGTGTCAATCTTGATTTCCTCTAAAATAATCCGTTAAATAAGCCAATATCTCCTTATGATATTCCATTTTCGATTCCCTGAATCGTGTATTTTTGCCTTCAAATTCAATGAATGGAAAAATGCGTAAAATAAGAATACTTTTTTTTCTCATGCTGTGTTGTCTATCTGTCAATACCAGTTTGCAAGCACAGCAATCTCGTAAGAAAGTTGGGCTTGTATTGGGTGGAGGTGGTGCCAAAGGTGCAGCCGAAGTTGGTGTGCTTAAAGTGTTGGAAGAAGCAGGCATTCCGATAGATTATATTGCAGGAACCAGTATAGGTGCCATTGTAGGCGGACTATACGCCATAGGATATGATGCAGCCGACCTTGACAGCCTCTATCGCAACCAAGATTGGCTGTTCTTGCTAAGAGACCAAGTGAAACGGGAATCCGAGGCTTTCCTTTCCAAAGAAGAAAAGGAAAAGTATTTGATTCACGTACCACTTTCCAAAGAAAGAAAAATTTCGTTACCAACAGGGTATGTGACAGGACAAAACATTATAAATCTTTTCTCCAAATTGACGGTAGGTTATCATCACGTGGATGATTTTTCTACTTTACCTATTCCATTTCGTTGTGTGGCAGTCGATTTGGTGGAAGGGCAGGAAGTGATACTGTCATCAGGTTCGTTGCCAATGGCGATGCGTGCCAGTATGTCCATACCTGGAGTGTTTGCTCCTGTAGAGTGGAATGGCATGACACTGGTAGATGGTGGAGCATTGAACAACTTGCCCGTTGATGTGGTGCGGGAAATGGGAGCGGATATTGTTATCTGCGTTGATTTAAGCACCGGTTGGAAGAAAAAGGAAGAATTGAATTCAGCCTCTGCTGTGGTGGATCAACTGATTGGCATTATGGGGCAGAAAAAATATCGAAAGAACAAGACGGAAGCTGATATTTACATCAATCCCCCATTAAAAGGATATACAGCAGCCAGTTTTCAACCGGAAGCCATAGACACTATGCTGATACGTGGCGAAAGAGCCGCCCGCAGACAATGGAATGAATTGCAGGCACTGCGGCAATACATTTATGCTGACGGGAGTGATTCCATTATACAATCGTCCAAAGTACAAAAGCCATCCTATACCGATGCTTACCCAATAGGACATATTGAAATAGAAGGTATTACAGGAGAAGAAAAAGAATGGATAAGGAAAAAGATTGTTTTACAGGAACAGTCGAGTATTCGCCCGGAGGAGATAGACCGCACGCTTGCCATGCTACAAGGATTAGACATCTTCTCGCGGGTTGAATACCGACTGACAAATACGAATCCTTACGATTTAGTATTCCTGCTGGAACCGAAAGAATATCGCCACATTAACATCGGGGCACGTTTCGATACGGAAGATTTAGCAAGCATCATAGCCAATATCTCCAATAATCAGCAGATTTCCACCCGCCACCACTATGCCCTGACAGGGCGAATCTCCCGCAATCCTTATTTGGAAGCGGAATATGCTTATGGACACTTATTCGGGGCAAAAATAGGTTTTTCGTACCGTCTGGCATATCATGATTTTGACCTCTATGCAGGCAAGCACAAATTGGATGGTATGGAATTTTTGTCACATTCATTGGCTGGCTATTATACCCGTGACATCAGGAACTTCCGGCTGAAAGCAGGTATTAGTTTTGAGTATTATGATTACCATTCAGATATGTTTAGACAAAACGGAAGCCGGTTATCTCCTTCGTCTGACCATTTCTTGAATTATTTTGTCTCTTGTACGATGGATACTTACGACCGACTTTATTATCCTACTCATGGAAGCCGGATACAGATACAAGGTATCGTGCATACGGATAACGGCATACAATATGACGAGGATACTCCTTTCGGAGAAGTTGCTATCCATGCCGAAACAGCCTTGCGACTCAACCGTCGATTCTATTTACTCCCTTCACTCAAAAGCCGTTTATTGTTTGGCAGTTCCATACCTGCCATTTACCAGAATTGTGCCGGAGGATTTTCCGATGCCAACTACCTGCCATGGCAAATGGCATGGGAAACCGTACAGCACGTACATTTGCTGGAACGCAATGTTATAACGGGAAGACTCGCCTTTCGTTATCGGGTGAAAGGTAAATTTTATCTCACCGCTTTGGGTGAATATGGCAAAGAGGCACACAAGACTTCTCACATTTTCAGTGGCAATGACCTGTGGGGATGTGCTTTAAGGGCTTCATACGATTTTGTCTTAGGTCCCGTAGGCATACAAACCAATTATTCCAACATGGGGAAAAATGTCGGAATATATATCAACGCAGGATTTAAATTTTAAGATTATGGATATAAATCATACAGCTTTAGTGTTGGAAGGAGGTGGTATGCGCTGTGTCTTTACTGCTGGTGTACTTGATTGCTTCATGCAAGCAGGGATTATTTTCCCTTATACCATTGCCGTATCAGGCGGCAGTATCAACGGGCTTTCTTATATGTCTGGACAGCAAGGACGAAACCGAGACATCATGATAGAATATCTAAGACAAGAAAGGTATATTGGTCCGTTGAATTACCTGCACTGCGGGAGCTTTATAGATTTTCATGCCATATTTCAGAAATATGATAAAGTTGGTATTCCTTTCGATTTTGAGGCTTATCAGCATAATCCTAATCGTTTCGTTATCGTTACGAGTAATTGCCTCACGGGAAAAGCCATGTATTTGGAAGAGAAACAGAACAAACAACGTCTTTACCGTTTTTGTGAAGCATCGTCCAGCCTACCTGTCTTTTGTCCGTCCATAGAGGTGGACGAAACTCCGATGTATGATGGCGGTGTATGTGATGCCATTCCTTATCAGCGTCCTTTAGATGAAGGATTTAACAAACTGGTAGTTGTATTAACACGTAAAAAAGGATATAGAAAAAATGAGCAGAAGGAATACACTCCATATTTGCTATTTAAAAACTTTCCTATGCTAAAGTTAGCATTAGGAGATATGCATTATCGGTATAACCGTATGTTGGATAAAATCCAATTATTGGAAAAAATGGGACAGGCTATTGTTATTCGTCCGTCCGATGAAATGGGCGTAGATACATTGACACGCAATACAGATGCTCTCGTCCGACTTTATGAAGAAGGATATCGTGAGGCTTATAAATCACTTGAAAGCATACGTAAAATATAGTCCTTAAAGACTTTTTTGATGGAATACGAGGTAGCTACCTTGACAATGACTTGGTAGCTACCTCAATCTTGGCTTAGTAGCTACCTCGACAAGTGTGTTATATTGATTAACTTACCTTAATCCGTCAATTCAGCCAATTCTTCCTTTTTAATAGCCTTTTCCCCTTATCCGTTTATTCGGAACTTTGTATCGTTCAACGAATATACATATATCAAATAAAAAACTGGTAATATGATAGATACATTGCATTTAGATAAAATAAACGGAATTTCTTTCCGGCAACTATCGGAGTATTCCATGACCAACTGCGTGGAAAATAAGGTTGTGCTGATTGACGACCTATCTTTATTCCCCTTTGGCAAGTATATAGGATGAAACATCAAAACATACTATAATGAGTACAACAAACTTGCAGTCGGCACCGGTCTTTTCAAAAATCTGTTTTCGACAACTTGTCGAATACTCGTTTGCGAAAAATTTTGAAGATAAACTGGCACTAATCGACAATGAGGAACTAAACATCTGCAACAATATAGAAGTGGATTTTATCGCACTATTGTTTTGTACACATGGCAACATAGAGTTGGACATCAATAACGAACATTATTTCATGGGTACAAATGACATGTTCTATTGCAGCTACGGAACTTTGCTACACCATATTTCCTTCAGTACCGGTTGTAGGGTGAAAGCACTTTGCGTATCAGTTGAATATGCAAAAAGGCTGTTTATGCGCAGCAATTGTTGCTGGGAGAATGTTGTCTATGCCAAGCACTATCCTCTGATTTACCTGCGACCCAATGAACAGCAACTTGTCAGGGCTTACTACCAACTATTTACAGCGAAAGTTAACAGTTACGGTTTCGCTCCTTCAAAAAACGATATGGATTGTATTTTCCAGAGTTTTTTCCAAGACCTCAATCAGTTATTGATACATTATACAAAAGAAAACAAGCAGAATGAAAAAAGCATATCCTCTCGACAGGATGAACTATTCAAGCAATTCATGATATTACTGAAAGAAAACTTCAAACATGAACACACACTTTCATTTTATGCCGATAGGCTCTGTGTTTCTCCTAAATATTTGAGTACAATAGTGAAGACGGTAAGCGGACAAAGTGTATCGAAATGGATTGATGTTTACCTGATTGATGAGATAAAGTCATTATTACGCAATTCAAATCTGAGTATAAAAGAAATTGCATGCCTTTTGAATTTCCCCAACATTTCTTTTTTCGGGAAATTTGTAAAAAGGCAGACCGGGAAATCGCCTGTGACCCTAAGAAAATCGTTACTTTCAGTTGAATAGACTTAACTCCTCGTGGTATTATTTGCGTCTGTCAGTTGTGCGCTTCTTACAGCGGGCTATTTCTAAACTCCCGTGGTCCGATGCCTGCCTGTAACTTGAAGTATTTACCGAAAGACGATTGTGACGGGAATTTGAGTCGGTAGGCTATCTGCTGAATACTGATGTCAGAGTCTTTCAGCAAGATTTTTGCCTCCATTATTACATATTCGTTTACCCATTCAGTAGCCGATTTACCGGTATAATCTTTAATTGACCCAGAGAGATAATTAGGCGTAATGCAAAGTTTATCGGCATAGTATTTTACACCCCGTTGACAACCGCGAGACTGCTTTACTAATGCCATGAACTTGTTAAACAACTGTTTGTTCCTTGCCGTCTCGGACGTTTCCTCGTTGTTGTCCTGTTTCTGGAAGAAACGCATCAGAGAAATGACGGTATAAGAAAAAGCCTGAACTATCCCTTTGATTATCGCCGGAGACTCTGCTTTTAGTTTTCCGATATTATTACACAAAAGAGTGTAATAGGGATTCAAGGCGGCAATTTCAGCATGAGGCAGTTGGCAAACGGCATTACGCCGGACATCAAGGTAGAAGTCAGACCGTTGTCTGAAGTCTATTTCAAGTTCTTTCAAAAAATCAGTGGAAATGAGTACAGCATATGCTTCAAGGTTCTCTGCGCTGTGTATTTGTATGATGTCATCGGGAAAATTGACCAGTATCATATTGCTGCCTATCGGATAATGTTTCAAATTGACACTGCAATTCACTTTGCCGCCCATACATATAAATATTGTGACGGCATCAATGCGGCATGGTGATTTTAAGCGTTCGATATCGTCTATATGATCTGTGACAAACAAATTGTTGCGGAAAAACAGCCCTGAATGCTGATTTCGCATCTGCAACTTTCCGATTGAAAGTGAATATAGTCCCATAATAGAATCTTTTACCTGCAAAGGTAGCGGATTTTGAACAAAGGAGATGATTTTTTTCGGGCTTTTTGCTCGATACAGGACTTTTTTACCTCAAACATCCTTTAATTTGACCAATTCCTCCTTTAAACCGAAGTAGCGTATTCTTCCTAAAGCCTCTAACTTTGCACCAAAATCACAGATGTAATATGAACAGATTATTTATTTCAACATTATCACTGGCAATTGCTGGTCTCATAAATGTGCAAGCACAAGAATGTGGACTTACGCTCGACAGTTGCCGGAGCCTTGCTATCAGCAATAACAAGGAGCTTCGGATGGCTGACAGTAAACAGCAGGCCGCGTACTATGAGCGTAAAGCAGCTTTTACAAAGTATTTACCACGAATTTCCGCTACCGGAGCCTATATACATAGTTCCAAAGAAATATCTTTGTTAAGTGATGAACAGAAGGAACGATTAGGGCATCTTGGCTCATCGGTTTCTTCTTTGGCTCTTTCCCTACAAAATATGTCGGGGATGCTTGATGGTGTTGGCGGTTCATTAGTGGATGCCCTTCATACCGACACGCGTAATATGGGTGCTGTAGGCATCATGCTGACACAACCCGTCTATATGGGCGGGAAAATAGCTGCTTACAACCGTATTACACGATATGCCGAACAGATAGCGACTATGCAAAAAGACCTCACCCTGCAGGATGTTGTTGTGGAAGTGGATGAAGCATATTGGATGATAGTATCTCTGCAAAGCAAGAAACGGCTTGCGGAGGGTTATCTTGAATTGGTGCAGAAACTTGACAGCGATGTGCAGCAGATGATAAATGAAGGTCTTGCGACTAAAGCAGACGGATTAAGTGTAAAGGTGAAAGTGAACGAGGCGCATGTGGCACTGATACAAGTGGACAACGGACTTTCGATTTCACGTATGCTTTTATGTCAGCTTTGCGGCTTGGATATGAACACGCATATAAGACTTGCTGATGAAGATAATGGCCAAGGACTTCCCGACCCTATACCGGCAACAGCGGATGTTCAAACTGCATTATCCCACCGTCCGGAATTGAATATGCTCTCTCTTTCAACAGATATACACAAAGAAAAAATTCGGCTTGCACGAGCAGAATATATGCCGACCGTTGCTTTGACCGGAGGTTATCTGGCAAGCAATCCTTCCGTATTCAACAGTTTTGAACGTAAAATGAAAGGAATGTGGAGTGTAGGTGTTGTGGTGAATATCCCCATTGTTACATTCGGTGAACGCATATACAAGGTAAAAGCGGCTCGTGCGGAAGCAGCTACTGCTTTGTTTCAACTTGAAGAAACCCGCGAGAAAGTGGAACTACAAGTGAATCAAAACATGCAGAAAGTACAGGAAGCAAACGAACGTTTGCAAACTGCCCGTTGCAGTTGTGATGAAGCGGACGAAAATTTGCGCTACGCCACCCTCGGCTTACAGGAAGGTGTAATTCCCGTGAGCAACGTGTTGGAGGCACAAACAGCCTGGCTCAAAAGCCATTCCGAGCATATTTCATCGCAAATAGATCTGAAACTTGCTAACTTGTATTTGCTCAAATCGGCAGGTATCTTGAATGTAAGGAATAATTAAAAACAGTAAATAAAGTATCTCATTTTTATGAAAAAGAATAAGAATTTCACAGGAATCCTTGCCATAGCTCTTGTGTTGGTGGGAACTATTGTAGTTGTAATTATAGCCGGTTTAAGTATGCCAAAGCATCCGGACATTATCCAAGGTCAGGCAGAGACTACAGATTATCGCCTTTCCAGTAAAGTTCCGGCACGTGTGCTCGAACTCCGGGTACATGAAGGGGATTATGTACATCAGGGCGATACGCTTGTTATCCTTGAAGCCCCAGATATCCGCGCCAAACTGTCACAGGCTGAAGCTGCATACGCTGCTGCACAGGCTCAGGAACAGAAAGCCCAGAACGGGACTCGTCAGGAACAGGTGCAACAGGCCTACGAAATGTGGCAGAAAGCCATTGCAGGAATGGATGTGGCAGAGAAAACTTACCGCCGTATAAACCGTCTTTTTGAGAACGGTGTAATGGCAGAGCAGAAGCGCGACGAGGCAAAAGCCAATTATGATGCCATGGTCGCTACGGAGCGTGCGGCCCATTCACAATATGACATGGCAGTGAACGGTGCCCGCCTTGAAGACAAAGCGGCTGCCGGAGCACAGGTAAAACGTGCGCAGGGAGCCATCAGCGAAGTATCTTCTTATGTAGATGAAACTATACTGTTGGCTATGGCTGACGGTGTAGTGACCGAAGTGTTTCCCGAAATAGGGGAACTTGTCGGCACGGGTGCTCCTATAATGAACATATCCTGCACTGACAAAGTTTGGTTCACTTTCAATATACGTGAGGATTTGCTGCCCGGATTGAAAATCGGGACTGAAACAGAAGTTTATGTCCCTGCTATCGACAAAAATGTTAGAGTACGCATCACCAAGATGAAGGATGTCGGCTCGTTCGCTACATGGAAAGCCACAAAAGCACTCGATGGCTTTGATTTGAAAACATTTGAGGTAGAAGCTCATCCGTTGAGACCAGCAGATATCGAAGGGGTTCGTAGTGGAATGTCTGCAATTATTGAAAAGCGAAATACAGATAAATGAATATGAAAAAAACATGTGACAGACTTATCACAATATTCCGGCGGGAAATGCGCATATTCGCCCATCGGCCGCTCTTCCTTTTCACCATGATAGTGGCTCCGGTTCTGTGTGTAGTCTTCTTTACCACGCTGATGTCAGACGGGCTTCCCACGAAGTTGCCTGCCGGGCTGGTTGATGAGGACGACACGCACATAACCCACATTGTGACCCGCATACTTGGTTCGATGGAAGAAACCGACCTCGTGACACGCTATCCATCGTTTACCGAAGCCCGCAGCGCCATGCAGCGGGGAGAAATATACGGTTTTTTCTACATTCCCAAAGGACTGACGGAGGACGCAATTGCTAACCGTCAGCCGCGTCTTTCGTTCTATACCAACGAAACTTACTTTGTGCCTGGTACCCTGCTGATGAAAGACCTGCGTTATGTCTGCGAATTATCCGGTCTTGCTCTTACACGGGAGACCCTCTACGGCAAAGGACTTACTGAAAAACAAGCAATGGGGATATTGCAGGCAATAGTCATTGAAACACATCCGCTGAACAATCCTTATCTCGACTATTCGGTATATCTGAACAATATCCTTTTGCCGGGCATACTGATATTGCTCGTCATGCTTTGCACGACCTACACCATCGGACTGGAATGGAAGCGCGGCACTCAGCGCGAATTGTATTCCCTGAGCGGATGTTCCTCTACGGTGGCACTTGTGGGTAAGCTCTTGCCACAGACGGTGCTGTTCTCGCTGATGTTCATCTTTTATGATGTGTACTTTTACAAGTTCCTAATGTTCCCTTGCAACTCCGGTATAGGAGCGATGATGCTACTGGGCGTAGTCACGGTGTTGGCGGCACAAGCCTTCGGCGTGTTCCTCTTTGGTGCGTTTATCGGTCAGATGCGTTTATCCATGTGTTTGTGCTCTCTATGGGGCATACTGTCGTTCTCACTGGCGGGCTTCACCTATCCTGTTCCGGCAATGGACGGCTTACTGCAAAAACTGTCATGGCTGTTCCCGCTCAGACATTACTATCTGATATATGTCAATCAGGCTTTGGATGGCTATTCAGTTTTATATGTCTGGCCATCTGTCGTGGCATTGCTCGTTTTTTTGCTGTTGCCATGTACGGTACTATGGCGATACAGAGCCGCATTTTTGAAATATGAATATAAGAGATAGGATATTATGAAATCAATAATGAATATATTGCAAATATGGTACAACGAGCTGACAACCGTCATGCGCGATAAGGGAATACTTATCTTTATTCTTTTTGTACCTTTGGCTTATCCGTTACTTTATTCATACGTATATACGAATGAAGTAGTGCGTGATGTACCCGCGGCTGTGGTGGATGAGTCAAATTCCGCCCTTAGCCGGGAATTTATCCGTAAAATGGATGCCTCGCCGGATGTTTCTATTCATTCCCGTTGCCAAAGCATGAAGGAGGCTGAGGAATTGATAAAGCAGCAGGAAGTTTACGGTATTATCCGCATTCCATCCACTTTTGAGCGGGATATTTGGAAAGGGGAACAGACATCCATAGGGCTTTATTGCGACATGTGTTCGATGCTCTACTACAAAGCATTGATGCTCACCGCCACCAATGTCTCGCTGGATATGAACAAAGACATCAAAGTGGAACGCCACCTACACGCCACAACCAACCGTCAGGAGGAAATAACACGTATGCCAATTGAGTATGACTATGTGCCACTGTTCAATCCGCAGAGTGGTTTTGCCGCATTCCTTATTCCACCGGTATTGATGCTGATTATCCAGCAGACACTGCTGCTCGGCATCGGTATGTCGGCTGGTAACACACGGGAAGAATGGTCCGGCAGTTTCATCCCTTTCCACCATGCCTATAAGAATCCGATACACATCGTCACAGGTAAGATGCTGTTCTATTTTCTGCTTTATTTCGTGCTGGGAATCTATATGTTTACGTTTGTCACCCGCAGTTTCTCCCTGCCCCAGTTAGGCGATTACGGAACGTTTCTCGCTTTCCTCGTTCCTTTCCTGCTGGCATGTATCTTTCTTGCAATCGTGCTTTCTACTTTAGTCTATCGACGAGAGGATTGTATCATGATATTCGTATTCCTTTCTGTCCCCCTGCTGTTCCTTTCGGGAATTTCTTGGCCGGAGGCTTCGTTCCCTGTATTTTGGAAATACGTATCGTGGCTTTTCCCTTCCACTTTTGGCTTGAATGGTTATGTACGTATTCAAGGAATGGGAGCATCGTTGCATGACGTGGCTTTTGAATATTGTGGTTTATGGATCCAAGCAGGTGTATATTTCCTACTTGCCTGCCTACTTTATCGAAGACAGATTTCACATTTAACTATAAATAAATCATCAAAATAATATGGCAGTCAACAATGAAAATATAGAGGCAAATGCTTCATCATGGATGCCCGATGTACTTGGCAACGGATTCCACATGTATTATGTTTCGCAAGGAATAGATTACAGTGGAAACGTGCGATGTACTATTATCCGTAAGAAAGCAAGACAGAATACCGAAAGGGGTGTATTATATATACACGGATTCAGCGACTATTTCTTTCAGGAAGAAATGGCAAATCGTTTTATTGAACAAGGCTATAATTTTTATGCCGTTGATCTCCGTAAATATGGTCGCTCTTTTACACAAGGACAAAAAATGTTTCAGGTAAGAAATTTGGAAGAATACTTTTTGGATATTCAGGCCGGAATAGATATGATGAAAATAGACGGCAACTGCAACATTGTCCTTTTAGGACATTCTACTGGAGGATTAATTTCGTCGTTATATATGCAGTGTATGCCTGATCCAACAATCAAAGTTCTTGTGCTGAATAGTCCTTTCCTGGCTTGGAATCTTCCTAAATGGATGGTACGCTTTGGCATCCCTCTTTTAAAACAGATTGCAGGACCGTTCCCGAATATGAAAATTAAAGGAGATCGGACTACTACTTATGCTTCTACGCTTGCAAAACATTTAGGCGGCGAATGGTCATATAATACAGCATGGAAACCAGATGTAATGCCGGATGTTGATGCCGCATGGATTCGTGCGATAGACAATGGGCAAAAACGACTGCGGCAAGGGGAGATAAATGTTCCCATATTGCTGCTTCATTCCGATAAATCTGCCAAACAAGGCGATACTATAGAAAAATTCAGAATGTCGGATGCCGTTCTAAATGTCGATAGTATTGCTGAAGCAGGTCGATTACTTGGACCTAATGTCGAAGATGTAACCATTAAGGATGGTTTGCATGATCTTGTTCTATCTCGTAAAAATGTACGGGATGAAGTTTATAATACGATTTTTCGTTGGCTGGAGAAGTTTATATAATCTACGTTGTTCAATAAATATATGAATATGGAGTATAACAAAATTGGTGAAAACGCAGGTATCGTCTGGCGTGCGTTAAACACCCAAAAGTATTCTTGGGAAGAACTCTTGAAGGTCACAGAGTTGGACCCATTGGAATTAGCTTGCGCTATCGGGTGGCTGGCAAGGGAAAACAAACTAAGTTTCTCTGTTAAAACCGGAATCATCTATTTCGAGCTTTATCACGAAACCTATTTTTAAGAATCGTAGATATTCAAACTTGGAACCAAATTCTTGCTAAGGAAGGGCAACATGCACCACTAAAACCAACTCTTTTTGATTAGGGGGGCTTACTTTTTGAAATAGAAAGCTCGAAGCCTTATTTTACAGGGCTTCGGGCAAGTTTTTTGCGTCCTTTTGAGTTTTACCAGACAGCAATATCCTAAAATAAGAGAAAGGGCTATATCTTATGTCTACGAAATAGATGTTTACATGATATCACCTATCCTATCACCCCAAACGTCTCTACCAATCCCGAAATAATCCTTCTCGCACGTTGCCACTTCGAGCTACCTGACACGGCAAATTCCTTATGATTGATAGTGATGAATGAATCCTCCCTTTGGGCAAGGTCATACTTGTATTTATGACCACAAAACTGATTTATGGCACGTAGGAAAGTGGCGAAAGATACGTTGGGGGAAAGATGATTGGTGCGCAAAAGTGCAGCCTTGATGTATGCAGTCTCATATTCATGCTCCATACTATTGAGAGCGGTCAAAATGGCTTCTTTCAATGCCAACTTGTCTTCTGCTATGAGAATGTCATCAAGACTATGTTCTTCTTGTTGGACGGTTCTGCGCCCATGCTTTCCTTTCGTGTTGGCAAGAGCGTTCTTTATCGTCTGCCGTAATTCCACATCTTCTATATCCTTACTATGTTTTGTCCATTCGGCTTTCTTGTCAAGCCCTTGTGTAATACTGGTTTCTGCAAGGTTTGCTATAACGGCTTTGACACCTTCACGCATAATGGAGAGTTGCTTTTCACTAAGACAAACCTTGCTCAATACCATTGCACTTCTGGGCAGCCCATGATCGAAGCAGATATAATACAGCGTACACATTAGCAAGGTGTTGCGCCCCTCAAAGATTTCATTACGAAGACGGAAGAACATTTCTGGAAGTGCATATATGGCAGAGAGCATTATTCGCTTCGATATTGTGGCAAGTTCGTCAGCCGTGTGTCCTTGGCTGAAATTAAACACTGCCATTTGTACCAAGGAAGGCAACGAATCCCAAAACTCTTTTGCTGAGATATAAGGGATATAAAGGTGTTCAGCATCTTCCTCACTCATATCTTTGTCAACAAGACAAAATTCCCTTATCAAGAATATGTTGTCTTTTGTTTCTTCCTTATCCTCACCAACGGCCTCGGAGTAGAAACCTAATCGCAGATAACCAGATAACGCCATCATTTCGTCAACAACACGCACCGCTGCGGCAGTCTTCTCTTCATCAGACAGGACGGTATCTGTATTAGACACAAGCAGTTTCTGGCACTCAATAAGCACGGATGTAGGTACATATCTCGCAGCCATCTTGAAAATGCGTTCAAGTTGGCTGAAATCGTTGCGCATCATCTTCATCATATCCAAGGAGAAACGTGAGTAATCTTCTGGATGCTCCTGTTTCCAAGAATACACTTTATCAAGTGCATTACGCATGGCGTTCCTTTTGAAATCTTTTATGTCCATCTGTTGTGTATATTGGTGACAATTTGAGACAAGTAATTCATTTGCCCAATTGCTTCAACAAGAAATCCTCCAATGTCCTTCTATCAGGCAACTGGAGCATATAGGTGGAAACAAAAAGTTGGTTGTCCATGCCAGCGAGAGCATACTCTACCATTTTCTTTCCCTTTCGTGTGCAGAGCAATATGCCGACAGGAGGGTTATCCCCTGGCTGCATCTCATTCTCCTTGTAATATGACACATAAGCATTGAGTTGTCCGAGGTTCTCATGCGAAAACTCCTCGTTCTTCAATTCGATGATAACACCACAATGCAGAATGCGATTGTAAAATACAAGGTCGGGGTAATAATACTCGTCATCAATGATGATGCACTTTTGACGAGCTTCAAAACAGAAGCCTTTGCCAAGTTCGAGGATAAACTCTTGCAAGTGAGTGATAAGCGCATTCTCCAAATCTTGTTCATCTATAATCTCCTGTGCTTTCAGTCCGAGAAATTCAAAGGTGAATGGTTGGCGTATCTGCAACGCAGCAGAGTCATGTCCTTGCACAGAGGGCAGGGAAAGCATTTTCTCTGGGTTGTCACTAATACCAGTACGGAAATATAGGTTGGTGCTAATCTGACGGCGAAGTTCACGAACAGACCATGTACACTTGATACATTCCTGCTCATAGAAATAACGGGCAAGGGGGTCGTCAACGGTCATTATCTCACGTAAATGAGTAAACGACAAATGAGAAATAATAGTTTTTCCCGATGTTACAAATTGGTGCATCGGTGATGCACCAATTATATTTTCTTCATTTTCAGTAGAATGCAATTTGTGCATCACTGTCGCACTTTTTGACTCAGACAATTCGCACGACAATGTCGTGCTTATTAAAGTCGGTAAGTTTTCTGCCATTTGGGGATAAAGCCTATAAAACTTTCTTGCCCACTTGAACATCGTAGTGGTCAGTCCCTTTCTATCCACCCGTTCCTCCAACTTCTTCAGCAGTTGCGTGCCATACTCTGCCCGATCTTTGCCATGCTGTTCAAACTCAACGATGTAATAGCCAATGAGCCAGTTGCGCATGGTCTGCATACGGTTGATAGCCCTTACAGCCGATGACTGAGCCGCATCATGGGTGGACTGGATAATGGATGTCAGGTCGCTGAAAGAGTGAATTGTTTTGCTCCAATCTTCAAAAGGAAGTTCCAATCCTTCATGGATGTATGTTGATATTTCGTTTGCCATGTTGCACCTTTTATATATTGAATGTGATTATTTTTTCATCAGAAGTTCCAGAAGCATTGCCGTCTTCTGTTCTTCTGTCATATTGTTTATGTCCTCCTCCGTTATCTTGGGCTCCAAATCAAGAAGTTTGCTGTTGTACTCAAACTGGGTTTCCAAAGGATATTGGGCAATATACCTATCCGTTATAGAGTGATTGGTGGAGTGCCCCATGCTTTCGGATATGTACCTCTGTTCTACACGTGCATGGGTAAGGTTCGTTCCGTAAGAATGTCTGCACCATGTTCCCGATGGGCGCACCTCCCAATGAAGCACATCCTGACAAATCTTGATGATTCGGTCCTGTACATTCGAGTTCTCTTGGGATATTCTCTTGCGCTTGTCGGCTTTCAACGTTGCACCTTGCAGAATGTCGGGGAAGACAAATCCGTCAAGGACAGGCTCGGCTGCAATCTCGTCAAGGATCCTTTGAAGTGGTGCTATGATAGGAATTATCACTTCTGAACCGCCTTCCGTGCGGTTGGTCGTCTTCACTCTTTTGAACTTGAATGCTTTTCTTCCTGTATCGAAATAATACTGAGAATAAGTTAGTTCTCCTGCATCGGCAAGGTTGAATCCATTACACAGATACTGGGCAAGGAATAGCCCCAATGAATAATGCGCCCTTTCGGCATATCCACTTTTCCATGTGTCGGGATAACGCTTCTCAATGAATACATGATACAACTCAGTCATTTGTTCCACTGTTAGATAGCAATGTTTTCTCGATTCTCCAACAGGAATAGACACCAACTTTTTCTTTTGGATATTGGAGAAAGGGTATTCCTGATTGGTGAGGTAACCCATAGACACGCACTCATTCCAAACGGCCCGACAAGAACGAAGGTATATTCCACGCGTAGTGTTGCTAATCTTGCCTACAATGTTGCCTGCTTCGTCCTTTACGCCATGCATCATGCCATTGTTCCAATATTCTATGTCTTCCTTGTCGACCTTGAAACCAACAACAGGTCTATCCCACATAATTCTCTGAAAGGACTTCAAGGCATACTCGTATGATTCTGCGGTGGTGCAACGCTCACCATTATTATCCGTGAGATAGAAATTAATCTTTTTCTCCCAAACGCCTATAAATGACGTTTCCTTTGTGGAATCCACTCCTGTAACAACAACCTTGATACGTTCGAGCGACAGACTATTGCCCAGACGTTCTATCATCTCGGTCTGAGCATCGAAGATGGCATCAAACTCCATCTTCTTTTCATAGAGTTCCGAGCGAACAGCCTTTGCACTCAGTGTGCAAACTCGCGCAAAATCCTCTTCGGTAAATTCGCCAGCGACAAAGTTATACCACGACTTTCTGTCTATGGTATAACGCATTGCGACAGGAAATGTATTCCTGTCTTTCTTCGGGTGACGCTTGTCAAGGATAAGGGCATAAGTACAACTTCCGTATCTTGCGCTCTTGTAAGTGGTGTCCAGTTTCTTTGCCATTTTGCCAATAGTCTGTAGGTTTCAACTTACCAATCATCTCAATTTTCGGAAAACAATGGGAAAACAAACTTCCTCTTTTCTCGTCTAAACGCCCTGTATTCCGATATTTGTCGGGAAAACAATGGGAAAACAGAGTCGTTTTGATATGGGATTTCTTGGCATATCATAAACTATTGCAAAATTAATAAATCGTTGTGTATCAATGGAATTTGTAGATATAAAAAATCATAAAACATCAATCTCTCAGACTCATAATCTGGAGGTCCCTGGTTCAAGCCCAGGCTGGTCCACTGAAAAATTCCTGTAAGTGAAACACTTGCAGGAATTTTTCCTTTTTATAACCATCCTCCAACTAGAGTAAAAGATAACTAATTGTGGCTCAGTAGCTATTTAGTGTGGGTAGGCGTAAAGTTTAGCAATGCGAAAGAGGAAGAACTTCTTATCAACGACGCCTCTCAGATTGGCTCTAAAAAGTTTGATTTTAGCATTGAATGATTCCGCCAATGCGTTTGAAGAACGATTGTTGTAAAAGTTTAGAATCTCATCATAATGTTCGTAGAAGGTGGCGGCAATAACGTTGAACGAGTGCAGTCCCGCCTCCTCAACCTTGTTGTACCATCGAGCCATAGAGAGCCTTGCAGCGTCTTTAATCGTATTCTTGGAGAAGATCATCCGCAACGAATGGCACAAGCCGTAAGCGGTCTTAATATCAGGATAATTGTCAAAGAGAATGGCTGCTCTCTCTCTTTGTGTCGGAGACCATTTGTCTGCAGACTTAAAGAGCAGATAGCGTGACCTTATAAGCAGTTCTTTTCTTGTATCGCCATTGGAATAACGAAAAGGTTCATACGGTTTACCCGAAAGCTTAGCTTCTTCCATTTCGTCATTGCAATGTTGTATAGCATCCCAACGATGTTTGACACGAAGTTCTTGTACGGCATCACAGGCTAATTTCTGTATATGGAATCTGTCTATGACGCGACTTGCTCTTGGGAACGCCGTGCGTACAATTCTACGCATTGAATCTGACAAGTCAAGCGTAACCTCCTCCACTTGGTTGCGCTTGTCCTCGTCAATCATTTTTAAGACGGCTATGATGTCTTCCGACCTTGTCCCGGCAACAACGGCGACCAGACTCTGTTCTCGTGTACGGGAGTCTCTGTTTGTTATGAAGGTGTACAACTCTCCGTTGGATAGTGACGATTCATCTATAGCCAAACGAGGACCTATGTTATCGGCAAACAGCAACCATTCTTCTGCATGGTCCAATTGCTCCCAGCTGCGAAAGCCACTTAATGACTCTTTGTATTGCTTCTCAAACAAATGCCCGTCTATGTGATAATACTCCTCAAGCGTACGGCAGGTCACCGGGGATGTCTCCATACGTCTCTTTTAAAAAAGCCGCAAACTCTTTTGAGTAGCGGGTACCATTCTCTGTTACGCTGATTCGTTCCACAAAGCTCTCTCCTGTTTGCTTGTTCTTCCATCTACGACGTCGTAATTTTAAGACTACCTTGTGGTCTCTGATCGGGAAGTCGGTGACAGAGACGGCATCCATAAACCCAAGTGACTCATAGTCTTCACTCTCTTGATACGCCGTATTCATACGTTCATCCAAATGAATCGTCATGGACATGGCGTCGATATCACGCTCGTCTGTTTCAATTTTAACTATCACAAAGCGTTCGAGTATTTCTTTGGGAAGCACAAGGCTCGCTAATTGTTCTAATATCTTTGTTTCCATATGACTGCAAAGGTTACATTTTTTATTTATAACCACACCTTTTTGCTACTGAGCCACTATGCCAAACTGCTGATTAAACGTTTCCCTGAAGAAGCCCAAGAACTAAACGACTTACATCAGAAAATGGTACAAAAAGACGAACTTCAAAAAGGCAAATGGGGGTATCGTAATCTGCAAAAACTCACCATTCGTGAAAAAACGAACAAAAAAATAAAATTCCCCGTTCATAAGCAACTGTTATGCCGGACATTAGACCTTCTGGAAAGCAAGGAGAAACCTTTGCCCCTATTGTCCACTCCCACTCATACACCGATGTTTATCGCTCCGGAAACCCTGATAGAAAGGTTAAAACAATATCAGCAGGCAAATGCCGAACCGGACGATATGGATATGCAAACAGCACTTTCACGAGTGGCACTGGAAAGTTCGTCGCAAGAGCTTCCTCTGCTCCTCCAAAGTTTGAAAGGAGAATACCGGCACCTGCTCACTTTTTTGCTGGGAGAAAAAGACGTACTCCCCCAAACACCTTTCAATCATCCTTCCTGGTGGATGATGGCAGGATTAATGAAATCACCGGAAACAATCTATGCTGAATTTAAAGACTTCTCTTATAATAAAAGTCCACGTGAATTTCTGACCGGAAACTTTAAATGGAGAACCTATCAGTATACTGACTCGTACACGGATTATAACAAGAAAACGGTAGAATGGATTTGTTCAACTCTTACTTTCGATATTCCGGAAAGCGAGAACTCTCATGTCATCAATAAAGACAAATATAATGAAAGAGTCAGTTACTATTCATACGACCCGCATCCGTTACTGGTTGAAATGTACCCACAAATAGAACGTTTCGATGACATACAGAACGACTTACCACGTTTGGCATGGTTAACTCCCAATATACCGGAGCCACTATTGGTATGGTGCATCCGCAGTGCCATATACGACCCGATGTTAAATGAAGTAAGGGAAACAGGTATCACCCAAGCTGCCATTGAAGCACTTCATCAGTTAAGGCATACATGGCACGAAGTGTCTTATCTGCTGGAAGCCACTTGCATGCTGGTAGCCGACAAAACTTCCCGTTCCTATGCCGCCGAAATCTGGATAGAGCGTGTAGGTCAAGACTGCATAGACAGTGGACGCATAGGCAGCATCTTAGGTTCGCATCAACATACCGGCTGGGGACCACTGAAAAGACTCACTGACCTGATACAGCAACAAATGATAAACGTCAGTCCGCTGCATAACCGGGAATTGGAGAAACTAATCGTGGCAATGTTGACCGGACTTCCAGAAAAGCCTGTCAAAGACTTAAAGAAATTACTGGAAATATATGCAGAGCTGCTATCCATCAACGATAGCAAAACCGAAGACGAACACGTTTTGCACCTGCTTGACGCATGGAAAGGAGTGGCCAATCTGAAGAAAGTAGTAGCTAATATCCAACGGTAAGAGAGGTAGCTTATTGGAGCTAAAGCCAAAAAGAAGTATCTTTGGCACACTAAATACAAAAGGTTGAATGATTATTCTAAAATATAGTTTAGCTATTTTCTGTTTACTGCTGACAGGATGCTCCTTCTTTTCCAGTCATAAGGAAAAGGAGAGCACTCCCCTCATGGAATACGAACAAACGACGGAGGATATACAACCACACGAAGAATATTCCACCGTCTCACCACCGGAGCGAAGCGAAATGGCTCTCTACATGGACTCATTAGGGCTCGTCAATATAGCTGACCTGGATAGCAGTCTCGTTGTAAAACTGATGTATACACAGGCTGATAATTTCACAGGCGAAGTGCTTTACGACAACTTAACGGAAGCCTACCTGCATCCGGATGCGGCATACGCTCTGATAGAAGCACAAAAAGCCTTAAAGAGACTACACCCGTCTTATAGTCTTATCATTTACGATGCAGCGCGTCCAATGTCGGTACAGAAAAAGATGTGGAACGTAGTGAAAGGAACGTCCAAATATAAATATGTCTCCAACCCCAACCGTGGAGGCGGGTTACACAACTACGGACTGGCAGTAGACATCAGTATCCAAGACTCTCTGGGACAGCCCCTACCGATGGGAACCAAAGTAGACCACTTAGGCATGGAAGCACACATCACAGACGAGATCGGATTGGTACATAATGGAAAAATGAGTGAAACAGAGCGTCAGAACCGGTTACTGCTACGAAAAGTGATGAAAGAGGCCGGATTCCGTGCATTACCCAGCGAATGGTGGCATTTCAATTTTTGCAGCCGGGACGTAGCCAAACAGAAGTATAAGTTAATACCATAACCGACACTCAACAGCCCCATAATCAAAGCTCGACGATTCATTGTAATATCCTATAACACAATAACACCATGATGCAAATCTCTCCTGAAACCCAACTTTTTATTTGCGAACATTCATCGGACGATGTACGTGCGCTAGCTTTACAAGCTAAAAAGTACCCAGATATAGATATGCCGACTGCCATCACCCAAATTGCAGGAAGGAAGGTAGCCGCCGAAAAGATTCCCTCATGGTGGGAGATCGAAAAGATATGGTATCCGAAACATCTGTCACTGGAACAATGCTCTTCAGAAATCACCGCCCGCTACAAAGCACGTCTTTTGCAAGGAGATTCTCTGACCGACCTCACCGGTGGATTCGGCATTGACTGTTCTTTTCTTGCCACCGGATTCAAATCCGTCACTTACGTAGAACGTCAGGAGGAACTCTGCGAAATAGCAGCACATAACTTTCCCGTACTGAATCTAAACCATATAAACATAAGAAACGAAGATGGAGTAACCTACTTGCAAGCAATGTCTCCCGTAGACTGCCTCTTCCTCGACCCTGCGCGCCGCAATGAGCACGGCGGAAAAACGGTTGCCATCTCCGACTGCGAACCAAACGTAGCCGAACTGGAAGAACTTTTACTTCAAAAAGCCAACCGGGTAATGATAAAACTCTCCCCCATGCTCGATCTTTCATTGGCACTGAAAGAACTGAAACAGACACAGGAAGTTCACATTCTGTCCGTCAACAACGAATGCAAGGAACTACTAATCCTACTCGGACAAACATCACCGGAAGAAATCTCCATTCATTGTGTGAACCTTTTCACAAAAGGAACTCAAAAAGAACAACACTTTGTATTCACCCGCGAACAGGAACAATGCAGCGAATGCACATATACGGATTCTTTAGAAACCTATCTTTACGAACCGAATGCCTCCCTTCTGAAAGCCGGTGCTTTCCGTAGCATTGCAGCAGCTTACCCTGTCCGCAAACTGCATCCCAATAGCCATCTTTATACTTCCGAAACTTTCATTGAAAACTTCCCCGGAAGAATATTCCGTATTGTCAACCAGTGCAGTTTCAATAAAAAAGAAGTAAAGGAGAATCTGGCAGACCTGAAAAAAGCAAATGTGACTGTCCGTAACTTCCCCGCCACAGTAGCCGAACTCCGCAAACGAATCCATTTGGCTGAAGGAGGAGATACCTACTTATTTGCCAGTACATTAAATAATGGGCAAAAAGTTCTGATTCGCTGTGAGAAAGTCTGAACTATTTTCTATTTTTGCAAAAAAGAAACACAATCTAAACTAATCCAGATGAATCAAACACTCATAAAAGCCATTCTATTACTAATCGCATTCACCTTGTCCTGTCACACTCCACTTTTCTCACAGAGAGATTTTGAGCGACACGAGTTCTCTTTTCACGCGGGCTACGGTGTTATGTTCCATCACCCTCCTACACTCACGTTAAGTACCCATAGTTACCAACGTACACTCGCACAAGGCGTAAGCTGGGATGGACAATATAATTTCCGCCCTCTCAAACGTTTTGTCTTTGGAGGAATCTACTCCGGATTTTCTTCCAAAGGAAGTCATCCGGAAGGGAAGGACCATTTATGGGTTCATTTCATTGGTACTCAAATCGGAATGTGTAATGCTAACACCAAACATTGGCAAATCCGTGTAACAACTGGTCCCGGTGGAGTCATTCTACGGAACAACAGTGAGGTGTTCGGCAAAACACGGAAAGTGAAAGCCTTCACTATTGGTCTCCTGACCAATGCCAATCTTACGGCTCAGTAGCTATTTAGTGTGGGTAGGCGTAAAGTTTAGCAATGCGAAAGAGGAAGAACTTCTTATCAACGACGCCTCTCAGATTGGCTCTAAAAAGTTTGATTTTAGCATTGAATGATTCCGCCAATGCGTTTGAAGAACGATTGTTGTAAAAGTTTAGAATCTCATCATAATGTTCGTAGAAGGTGGCGGCAATAACGTTGAACGAGTGCAGTCCCGCCTCCTCAACCTTGTTGTACCATCGAGCCATAGAGAGCCTTGCAGCGTCTTTAATCGTATTCTTGGAGAAGATCATCCGCAACGAATGGCACAAGCCGTAAGCGGTCTTAATATCAGGATAATTGTCAAAGAGAATGGCTGCTCTCTCTCTTTGTGTCGGAGACCATTTGTCTGCAGACTTAAAGAGCAGATAGCGTGACCTTATAAGCAGTTCTTTTCTTGTATCGCCATTGGAATAACGAAAAGGTTCATACGGTTTACCCGAAAGCTTAGCTTCTTCCATTTCGTCATTGCAATGTTGTATAGCATCCCAACGATGTTTGACACGAAGTTCTTGTACGGCATCACAGGCTAATTTCTGTATATGGAATCTGTCTATGACGCGACTTGCTCTTGGGAACGCCGTGCGTACAATTCTACGCATTGAATCTGACAAGTCAAGCGTAACCTCCTCCACTTGGTTGCGCTTGTCCTCGTCAATCATTTTTAAGACGGCTATGATGTCTTCCGACCTTGTCCCGGCAACAACGGCGACCAGACTCTGTTCTCGTGTACGGGAGTCTCTGTTTGTTATGAAGGTGTACAACTCTCCGTTGGATAGTGACGATTCATCTATAGCCAAACGAGGACCTATGTTATCGGCAAACAGCAACCATTCTTCTGCATGGTCCAATTGCTCCCAGCTGCGAAAGCCACTTAATGACTCTTTGTATTGCTTCTCAAACAAATGCCCGTCTATGTGATAATACTCCTCAAGCGTACGGCAGGTCACCGGGGATGTCTCCATACGTCTCTTTTAAAAAAGCCGCAAACTCTTTTGAGTAGCGGGTACCATTCTCTGTTACGCTGATTCGTTCCACAAAGCTCTCTCCTGTTTGCTTGTTCTTCCATCTACGACGTCGTAATTTTAAGACTACCTTGTGGTCTCTGATCGGGAAGTCGGTGACAGAGACGGCATCCATAAACCCAAGTGACTCATAGTCTTCACTCTCTTGATACGCCGTATTCATACGTTCATCCAAATGAATCGTCATGGACATGGCGTCGATATCACGCTCGTCTGTTTCAATTTTAACTATCACAAAGCGTTCGAGTATTTCTTTGGGAAGCACAAGGCTCGCTAATTGTTCTAATATCTTTGTTTCCATATGACTGCAAAGGTTACATTTTTTATTTATAACCACACCTTTTTGCTACTGAGCCAATCTTACCTATAAGCTGAATCCCAATCTGGGAGTCAGTCTAGGAGTACAATATATGTATAGCGAACTGCTTAGAATTAGAACCCACTATCACGGAGAAAGGGTTATTGTAAAACTCGATGGCAATAATGATACCAACCTCACACGAATAAATTTCACTACGGGATTATCCTATTATTTCTAACATTCACTCAAAAAAGCACTATGAAGAAATATATACTCATTCTTTTTTCCATTATCAGCTTTTGGAGCTGTACGGAAGATGAATCGATTGACATTACAGTTTTACCTTCTGCCACCACTACAGGTGCCAACACCTTTGGCTGTCTAATGGACGGATGGATTTATGTGGGAGGACGATACCTGAATTGGGGGCACTCGTATGTCTGGACGTATGATTCATTCCACTACTATCCGGAGGAGGACAAACTATCCGTCAATGTTTCCGTCAAACCTGACATCAACATACACTTCATCATTTTATCTCCCCAGGAAGACAAAGAAGCAACTCTCACCGATATACGGTTCAGAGGAGAAGAACTGGAAGACGGAACAGCTTTTATAAGCCATTTCGACCCAGAATTGAATATTATCAGTGCAACCTTCGGCAACGGCAAACGTCTGACTAACGGACGTTTTGATATCCATTATACAACACAACAGCAATAATAACGGCGGCGACAGTAATAACTATTCAGATTTACTTTCTTCTCCCGCCTTATTGGAAGGATTGTTACTTTTCTGATATTCTTTGGGAGTGGTTGTCTCATTTCCATCCCGTACAGCCATATAGTGCGGCGACATAATTTCAATGCCGGCTTCATTAAATTTATCCTGAATATTCTGATGCAAATCCGAATAAATCTGTGCCATTTTATCTGCCTGTTTGATATAAGCATTAATTTGATAGACCGGATACCAGTCGCTCAAAGAAGTCTCTAACACAAACGGACGCGGATCATCCACCACTCCGGGAGTATTCAACGCAGCATCAATCAGTATCTGATTAACTTGTCGCCAGGGAATATCATAACCGATAGATACTTCCGAGTGAATAATCAGTCCATATTCACGTGCCGAAGTACTGTAGTTTACCGTATGAGACGACATGATAAATGAATTGGGAACAGTCACAACCTCATTTTTAGGAGTCCGAATACGTGTCACAAGAGGAGTCTTTTCGATGATATCTCCGGTGGTATCATTCAATTTGATCCGGTCACCCATCTTAAACGGACGCATATAAGTGATAACCAATCCAGCGATGATATTTGCAATAACCGTACTTGATCCGAGCGAAACAATCAATCCGACAAATACCGAAATACCTTGGAACACTCCGGAATCGGAACCCGGGAGATAAGGATAAATCATCGCAATCATAAATGCATAGAGCAGGAAACGAGCGATATGGAAAGTCGGCATCGCCCAGTCCGGGTAGAAGCCGTTGATTTTGAGCCGTCCTGCTTCCACCTCACGTGCCAGATACAAGACGAGACGTACCAAGTATTTCACGGCATACCAGATAACGATGATAGTAAACAATTTGGGCACATAGTCGATAATACCCACAAAGATACCGCGAATCGGATTCCATATATATCCTAACAGTTGGTATGCCAGTCCTTCCGTCTGGGGGAAGATGATGAAAATCAACGGTACGGTAAACAGTAGTTGCAATCCCATCAATATATACCGCCCGATACTGGACAGGAATACCAACAGGTTCGCCTGTTTCTGCGCATCCAGCAATTCATACCCCTGGATGGATACCGGTTTTATCTTCGTATCTTTCAGGCGCAGGATACGCGCTTTCAGTTTACGGAACAACCAGTTGGTCAAGCGGAACAGGAAATACTGTCCCACAATTACCAACACAAAATAGAGCACACGCTTTGCCATCCGCCAAAGTCGGTGCTCCGCTTTCATCTCATGCAGTTTGGTAATGACGTTCTGCTGTCTTTCCTTAGCTAGCGAATCACGGGAAACTCCTTCCCACAAAGCATCCTGATCGGTAAGAGAAAGCAGGACTTTGCTGCCGTACATCAAATCGGAAACAATGTCCGAATGGTCGATAGCCACAGAATCGGGTTGTAGATTAAAGCGTCTTCCTATCTCTTCAATCGCTGCACCGGTCATTTGGGCACGTTGCTGAGGAGTATATCCGCCTCGTTTGGTGAAAAGGTAGAATAAGGTATCACCGTCCGCCACTACCGGTATTCCCTTAGTGAACTGACGCAGAGAGTCGATACGCTGTCGCTGCTGTACATACTTGACGGAGTCGGCAGTAGCCATCTGGAGCTTCATCTGCTCCATTTCCATCCGCATATTCGCTTCATTGAGCCGGGCTTCTTCCAACGATTTCCGCATATCCGCCAGATGGATAGAGTCCGAATCCCGTTTCAAAGGAACATGTCCGTTCGTTATTGTATCTCCGGCAAATATCTTCTTAACCGCCTGTTCCAACTGTGCCTGCGCCCCGATTGCCAGAAAAGAAAGGAACAACACCAGTAACGACCGTTTTATTTTATTTATTTCCATACCTTATATCCCTTGATTATAATTAAGGTTAATCTAACTTTTCATAAAAAACAGAGCAAACATACGGATTGTTTTTGACATTACCATTTCCAAATTGATTATCTTTGCCACTAAAAGAGAAAAAGCATGAATATATTATTACTTATCGGGGGATTAATCCTCATTCTTCTAGGAGCTAACGGATTAACAGACGGTGCCGCCTCGGTAGCCAAGCGTTTCCGCATCCCTCCCATCGTGATCGGACTTACCATCGTTGCATTCGGTACTTCTGCCCCGGAACTGACGGTCAGTGTATCTTCTGCTCTCAAAGGAAGCGCGGATATTGCCATAGGCAACGTGGTGGGAAGTAACATTTTCAATACATTGATGATTGTAGGCTGCACGGCATTATTCGCCCCGATTGTCATCACCCGCAATACACTTAGAAAAGAGATTCCGCTCTGCATACTTTCTTCTATTGTCTTGCTGATTTGTGCCAATGATGTATTTTTGGATAAAGCTCCGGAGAATATCCTGAACAGGGTAGACGGCTTGTTGTTGCTTTGCTTCTTTGTCATTTTCATGGGCTACACTTTTGCCATCGCTTCCAAGCCGGCTACAATGGAACAACAAGCAGAACATCCGGTCATAGAAGAGGAAACAGAAATCAAATCACTGCCTTGGTGGCAATCCATTCTTTATATCATCGGAGGCTTGGCCGCCCTTATTTATGGAGGGCAGTTGTTTGTTGACGGTGCCACGGGCATCGCCCGCAACCTGGGTGTCAGCGAATCGATTATCGGACTGACACTGGTTGCAGGAGGGACTTCTCTTCCGGAACTGGCTACGTCTATCGTTGCCGCATTAAAGAAAAATCCGGAAATTGCCATTGGAAATGTGATTGGTAGTAACCTCTTCAATATATTCTTTGTACTGGGATGCAGCGCGAGTATCACTCCTCTCCATCTTAGTGGAATCACCAATTTCGACCTGTTTACATTAGTAGGTTCCGGTATTCTGCTTTGGTTATTCGGACTGTTTTTTGCCAAGAGAACAATTACAAGAATCGAAGGAGCGATTATGATACTTTGTTATGTGGCGTACACGGTAGTATTAATTTATAATACCTAAATAATATAACAAAACACCTGATATTCAGCTTCATTCCAGGTAAAATTTCCTTCTTCAAACATAGAAACTGGTACAATACGAATGTTTAATGATTTCTTCCCCTTAGTATACCTGACTGGAATTTCAAAATCATCTTCCAGCCAACGTTTATAAGGGTTACTATCAGCTACATACCATAAACGTTCTGTAACTTCTTCGCCATCAACAAAAACACGGGCTGCTTGTCGAGCATCGTTTTGATCGCTCAACCTACGCAAACGCACTCCTTCATTTTGAGAAGATATGTTCACTCTAAAATTACTAAAATTTTCAAACCGGACAATTTCTCCTACATATAAAATACTATCCTCATTTCCTTCAAAGAAACTTTCCAATTTTGTTCTTCGTACATTACCCATAGCTTTATAAGAGTGTTGCTTAATGGAATGCGAAGAACTTAAATCCAAGCTATCAGTCTTCACCAGTACATTTTTATCTTGACCATAATAAAATATAGTACCCGAATGTTCCAAATACTGATTATTATATTCTCCCGACTCTATACCAAACTTCAACTCTGAATAGAAAGGATAACTGTCGCCTATACAAAAACGAGTCATTGACCATGGGTTATCCGAAAGACCGTCATATCCTCCCATTGGATGCACTTCGGGCGGAGTCGGAAATCCCCAGCCATAACAAACATAACTTTCAGAACCATCGCTCTCAACTTGTGGAGTCCGTTTGCCATCAATATATATACGAACATCCCCTTCACAAGAAATAATATGTGAGCGTTCGGCGTGACATGTAATATGGGCAGCAACCATCTTCCCTCTTCCTTGAATAGCAGCTATCGGACTATCTGTTCCTGCCACATATTTTCTCGTATAATATGGTGTATTACGAAAATACCCGGTATTAAATGTAGGATAAACCGACCGGGAAACTGCTATTTCAGAAAATCCCAAAGAAACAGGAACACCACTACGATTTTCAATTATTATCTTCGCATGCTTCCAATATGGCATTGGAAAATAATTATAAAACCAACCGTCTGTGTTATATCCTGACAGCAGATAGTTGGTATCGTGAAAGCCCAAAGAATTACCTCCCAAACACGCCAAAGGACAAGAAATATCGGGTTGTTGATGAGCATCCCAAAACATATGAATCCATACATTCTGCAAGTGCTGCTCATTAATCTCCGGAAGATAAAATTTTAAAGAACCAATAGCTCCCTCTCCTTTTTCATCCAATAAAGTAATGGACTCGCCAGCATTGATCTTTTGTTCCGACTTACGATGATATGCCAATTGATCTTTACACAAAATATTGCTTCCTTGTTTCTTCCATAATTGTATCAAAGTATCATAATTCTCCTTCCCGGTAAAGGTCTTGATACCATTGTCCGCATAAGTGTGGTATACAACATGTCCCCAACCTCCTTCACCTTTGGTTCTTTCATAACCTTCCAGTTTCACATCGGTAGTTACACGGCATCCCTTGTTAAACGGCATTGGAACAAAACTCCGTGCAACACGTATGGGCCCTCTTCCGTTATCAAACGGACCAATATAACTTTCAGCCAAAGGTTTTATAAAAGGTTCTTTTTCTCCGAATTCAGATAAACGCAAGCTAAAACGAGGTGCTTCTTCTCCATCAAAATAAAAACGGAAGAGCGGATCACTTGAACTCATATAGCGATGTTGTACAAGGTTATAAATGCATCCCGGACCATCAACATCAAATATTACCCACTCTCCACGTTGGTCCTGATAAAGACTCCAATCCCAGTCGGCATTCTTTCCTCTTTTATCAATGCTGCCTTCATAATGGACCGAAATCCCACGATCTAACAAGGGCAAAGATGCAATATCAACCATTCGTGATATACCATAAGATATACTATCGGTTTGCCAACCCAACTGTGATACAGAGACTATCGGACCAATTGCCGACAATGACACAACCCCGAAAACTACCAAACAAACTAAAAAAATACTTTTTTTCATAAGGTGATAAATATAAAATAAAACATTAATCTATCTATAAAATTTAATTCATAAAAGTACGGCAACTTATATAAGCATACAACCACTTTATTATCAAATTAATATACTATTTCGACCTTCAAACCATCTGTTATCATATTTATTTCCCGGCTTAATCCCTTTTTGTATATATATAATAAGGTAATATACTCTTGTTTGAAATAAATAGTAAGAAAAGTATCAGTATATGATAACAAAGCACTTTTTTACATATTTTTTTTGTGCTTACTTTGCAACGTCCATCTTATATGTTATACCTAATTTATTATGAAAATGAAGAAAGTCATTTTGTTTATCACCTTATTCTCCATGATATCATTATTCAGTTACAGTAAAAATCCTGTAAAACAATGGGGACAACTACAAGTGAAAGGCAATCAATTATGCGATCAAACCGGAGACCCTATTGTTTTAAGAGGGGTTAGTTATGGCTGGCACAATCTATGGCCTAGATTTTACAATAAACAATCTGTAAAATGGTTGAAAAAAGATTGGAAATGCACCGTTTTACGTGCAGCAATGGGGACAGTTATTGAAGACAATTACATTGAAAATCCCGAATTTGCATTAAAATGCATGAATAAAGTGATTAAAGCAGCGATAAAAAATGACCTCTATGTAATAATCGACTGGCATACTTATTATCCGCAAAAAGAAGAAGCGAAAGCATTTTTCTCGATGATGGCACAGAAATACGGAAAATATCCTCATATTATTTATGAAATATATAACGAACCCATGGAAGACAGTTGGGAAAGCGTGAAAGAATATGCAACTGATATTATCTCTGAAATACGCAAATATGATCCTGATAATATTATTCTTGTAGGCAGTCCACACTGGGATCAAGATTTACACCTGGTAGCAGAAAGTCCTTTAAAAGGATTCAATAATATAATGTATACCCTCCATTTCTATGCCGCCACTCATAAACAAGAGTTACGGGATAGAGCTGAAGCGGCATGGGAAAAAGGAATTCCCATTTTTGTTTCAGAATGTGCAGGAATGGAGTGTACTGGCGATGGGCCATTAAATATACCGGAATGGACCCGTTGGGTAGAATGGATGGAAAGTAAAAAGATCAGCTGGGTTAACTGGTCCATTTCAGACAAGAACGAAACTTGCTCTATGATTCTCCCGCGAGCAAGCAAAAACGGAGGATGGGATGAGTCTTTAATAAAACCAGCAGGACGCCAAAGTCGTAAGTTTATCCGACAATACAACTCACATATTTATAAAAATAAAGAATGATAAAATAATATCAGTTTTAGGCAAATAACGTCAATTATTTACTTTCCTTATTTACTAGCTTTGCATCAACAATAAACATACGAAATTTTATAATAAAGTTAATTTTAAATTTGAGAAAAATGAAAAAGAATCTCTTTTCTTTTCCCCGCTCAAAAGTGCGGATGTTAAAAGGATCAAAAGGAGTCTGGCTCTTCTTGATTATGTTCTGGATGATAAATACAGCTGCCTCAGCAGCAGGTATTGAGATTAAAGGTACTGTAACAGACAGCAAAGGTGAACCTCTTCCGGGAGTTAATATTGTTGAGTTAGGAGTTAAAAAGAATAATGGTACCATCACTGATTTAAATGGTAAATATACTATAACAGTAGAAAGCCAAAAATCTGTTCTTCAGTACACTTTTATCGGTTATAAAACAACAGAAGTCACTGTAGGAAACCGTAAAACAATCAATGTTTCACTCAAAGATGATACTCAATCTCTGGATGAAGTAGTAGTTATCGGCTATGGTACAATGAGGAAAAAAGATTTATCCGGAGCTGTTTCTTCTATTAAAAGTGATGACTTGATGCTTGGTAATCCTACCAGTATTTCCCAGGCTTTACAAGGCAAATTAGCCGGTGTACAAGTAAACCAGAGTGACGGTGCTCCCGGTTCAGGCGTAAGTATCACCATCCGTGGTGCCAACTCATTTTCTACAAATTCACAACCACTTTACATTGTCGACGGCATTCCGTTTGAAGTAGGAGACACTCCAAGTAGTAAAGCAAATGAAGGCAATAACTCAACAACCAATCCTCTTTCATTAATCAATCCTAATGACATCGAATCAATCGATATTTTGAAGGATGCTTCTGCAACAGCCATTTACGGTTCTCGCGGAGCTAATGGTGTCGTATTAATTACCACTAAAAGAGGTCGTGCCGGAGATGCCAAAGTTGAGTTCTCGGCCAACTTCGGACTTTCCAAAATAGCCAAAATGGTCAAAATGCTGGATGCTTACACTTATGCTAATTATGTAAATGAAGGTGTAATCAACGGAGCTGCTTATGACAATCTTCCCTATTCATACCTGCCTTATCGTGGAAAATGGAACTACCGTCGCGACGAAAACGATAAAATCGTTCCTAACTCCGGTAAATACTATGCTTCACCAGAAGATTATCTCAATCCGGGTTATCGTGAAGACGAATATGGCAATAAAGAATGGGTAGAAGGCACCAACTGGATGGACGAGATCTTACAAGATGCATTAACACAGGAATACAATCTTAGTGTATCAGGAGGAAATGAAAAGAGCAACTATGCATTTTCAGGCAACTATACAGACCAGAGTGGTATCATCAAGAATTCAGGTTATGAACGTTTTGCTGTTCGTGCCAACATTGGAAGCCATGTGAAACCCTGGTTAAATACGGGACTAAATATCAACTTTACCCGTTCGTTAACTAAGTTTGCCAAGTCAAATTCCTATGATTATAGTATCATCCGCTCTGCTATGCTTTATTTACCAACATTATATGTAGGGGACAAGACAGAAGATGATTCTTATGCATGGTTATCAGCCAATCCACGTACATACGTTAATACAGCTAAAGATGAACTGAAATCAATTAATGTATTTACTTCTGCATTTGCCGAAATTACAATCCTTGATTGTTTGAAATTCCGTCAGAATCTAGGTATCAGTTATTCAGTAAACGATCGTGCAAGTTACTACAATCGTGAAACAGGAGAAGGTAAAGCTTCCAACGGACGAGCTGGTAAAAGCGACAATTTCTGGCAGAACTTAACAGCAGAATCATTGGTTACTTTCGATAAGACATTCAACAAACTACATCATCTCAATGTAGTAGCCGGTTTCACTTACGAAAAATCAGACTGGGGTGGCAAAACAATGAATGCGTCCAACTTCCCGACTGACATCACACAGGACTTCGATATGAGCCAGGCGTTAAATATTGAGACACCAGCCAGCTATCGAGGACAAGCAGTTCTAGTCTCCTTATTAGGACGCGCCAACTATACACTCAAGGATCGCTATATTTTCACAGCATCGTTCCGTCGTGATGGTTCAAGCCGTTTCGCTCCCGGAAATAAATTCGCGAACTTCGCTTCAGGAGCAGTAGCATGGACTATATCTGAAGAAGAATTCATCAAAAACCTAAATATATTCAGTAACTTAAAGTTGCGATTCAGCTACGGTCAAACCGGTAATCAAGCGATCAGCAGTTACCAGACCATCGCTTCACTTGCACCATCCAATTACCCTCTCGACGGAACATTGAGCAGTGGATTTGCAGGACAAACTTACAAAGGTCCTTTGAATGACAAACTCAAATGGGAAACAACCGACCAATATAATGTCGGACTCGACATGGGATTCTGGAATAACAGGATTAGTTTATCCGCTAACTATTATTATAAAAAAACTAATGACCTGCTACAAAATGTATCTATACCGAATAGTACCGGTTATACTACCATGTGGACGAATTTCGGTCATGTAAAAAACAAAGGACTTGAGCTAACCGGTAAAATCATTGCATTAGATAAAAAAGACTGGACCTTAGACTTCGACGGTAACATCTCTTTTAATAAAAATGAAATCGGAGGTTTAACGGCCGATCAATATGCTAACCAATTATGGTATAGTGCCAAAGAAGTCTTTCTGCAAAGAAATGGATTACCTATCGGAACACTCTTCGGCTATATAGAAGACGGCTTCTATGATAATATAGCAGAAGTCCGTGCAGATCCAATATATGCCAAAGCATCTGATGATGAGGCTCGCAGAATGATCGGTGAAATCAAATACCTGGACAAAAACAATGACGGAAAAATAACGTCAGAAGACCGAGCTATCATCGGTGATACTAATCCAGACTTTATTTACGGGCTGAACGCCAATTTACGATGGAAAAATCTGACTCTGGGATTGTTCTTCCAAGGTACTCATGGTAATGATATTTTTAATGGTAACTTGACAAATATCGGAATGAGCAGTATTGCAAACATCACTCAAGATGCTTATGATTCCCGCTGGACACCAGAGAATGCAGCTAACGCCAAATGGCCTCGCGTCACTACTGCAATGACCCGTGACATGAAACTCTCCGACCGTTATGTAGAAGATGGTTCTTACTTCAGACTAAAAACGATCAACTTAAACTACAATTTCGGTTCAGTCATAAAAGGAATTAGCAACTTGTCTGTTTTCGGTACAGTAACAAACGTATTCACGATTACAGGTTATAGTTGGTTTGATCCGGATGTAAACGCCTTTGGTTCTGACGCTTCCAGAAGAGGAGTTGATATTTTCTCATATCCAAGCAGCAGAACATATTCAATAGGTTTTAAATTAACGTTATAATCTCAAGAAATAATGAAAAAGAAAAATATATTCATATATCTGATGGCATCCAGCCTCCTATTATCCGGAGCAGTAATGACATCATGCGAAAGTATGATCGAAGAAAAGCCTTTCGACTTCATTGTCCCTGAAGATGTTGAGGATTCTGATAACGGTGCCGACATGTGGGTAACAGGAGTATATAACACATTACACGAAGCCATGTTCAGATACGGTAGTTTCCCACGTCCGCTGGATTATGACTGTGACTATATTTCCGGTGCAGTATGGCAGTTCAGCCAATTTGGAAGTGGTAACTTCCAGGGAGGTGACGGACAAGCCGATGTACTTTGGACCGGAATGTACTCTTTGATTAACCGAGCAAATATAGCGGTTTCTGAAATCAACAAGATGCAAAATGTATCAGAAGTATTTAAAAAGAATGCATTAGGAGAATGCTATTTTCTTAAAGCATGGGCATATTTCTATCTGGTACGTGCTTATGGAGCTATCCCTATTTATTCCGTCAGTGTAAACGAATCCGGGCAATATACTAATAATCCGCGCATTCCAATTGCACAAGTATACACGGAAACAATCATACCTTTGCTTAAAGACGCCAAAGATATGATTTATAAAAATTCGGACAATGGATTTAAACCCGGAAGAGTCTGTGCTGCAACTGCGGCAGGTTTGTTAGCCAAAGTATATGCGACTATCGGCTCTGCGTCCATGGCTACCGGAGAACAAATAACAGTAAAAACCGGCGCACCGTTTGTCATGCAGAATGTAAACGGCACTATGACCAAAGTATATACAGAACCTGTTCCGACAACATTCTCCAAGGATCAAGTTGCCGGTTACGAAAGCTTTTCCTCTCAAGAATATTATAGACTGGCCTACGAAATTGCAGGAGATATAATAGGAGGAGAATATGGAATACACAAACTTGAGGACTATGATTTGGTTTGGTCTCCTTCCGGCAAGACTTGTAGCGAACATTTATTCAGCTTACAAACTAAGTCCGGTGATGAATTATACGGTACATTATTCAGCTCGCACTACTGTGGCAGACTCAATGCAGCAGGAAATATAGACAATAGCTTAACGGTAGGATGTAGAAAACACTGGTATCTATTATTTGAAGAAAAAGACTACCGCGTGGACAAGGGAGTGTTGCATTGTTGGATACGTCAGAACTCTGATACAAGTTGGGGGGGTGGTTCATACTAT
>ENA-OWPD01000041-OWPD01000041.1-human-gut-metagenome-genome-assembly--contig:-NODE-41-length-154923-cov-6.688470_pt1 | contig 154923 bp, 128 predicted proteins | sample MGYA00248262_ERZ651842 | MGnify/ENA primary metagenome ERZ651842 (study PRJEB26924, sample SAMEA4378253) | human gut metagenome | biome: human gut; feature: human-associated habitat; material: faeces... | reverse complement strand
ATTACTTTGAAGCAATATCTAATAATGATTTATTGGGTAAATTACAGAATTTAAATAAGAAAATAGAAGTTTTATGGAGTGGTACTGTTAGTTCTCCTACTACTATTCAGTTAAAAGAAGCTATGATAAATTTTGACTTAATATATGTTGAAGGATTTGAACCTGATTTTAAAGCATTTTATTCTTTTTTACCAAAATATGTTTCTTCAAATGGAAGTGATTTTTCTATTTTCCATACTCCTGGGAAGGTAATTGTAACTATTGATACCTCTTCTTTATCATCTACAACAGTCAAATTAAAAAGAGTTCAATACAGTATTTATAAAATAATTGGAATTAAATTTTAATACCTATTATGTTTTTTATATAAGTAGTTTGTCCACCACCTTGCAAAATATTAGAAATACCATTAGAAGTTATTTTATAACTTATATCTTGTTCTCCAGGAGTTATTAAACGACATTCTAAATTTAAAATACTATCTATATGATGCCATTGAGTAGTATGTCTAAATCCAACAGCACATTGAGTTTGAATACCAATAAAAGTATATTCTTCTATATTACTAATTGTAATTATTCCAGATGTTTGTGAACCTTTCCAAAGGACAGTTGCTTTAGATAAATTCTGTAATTTAAAATTTGATACAATATAGTGTCAAAATTAAATTACAGGAGGATTTTAATAATGGAAAATTTTAACAAAGCTAATATGGAAGTTTATCAAATGTATTTAGAGAGTAACAAAGCAAGGAACTATGAAACTTTAAATACTACTTATAGAGTTTATGAGAGTAACATGAAACAGTATATGAAGTATTTACAGAAATATGAAGGGAATAGACTATTATTAAGCGATAGTACAATAAAAAATTGTGTATCTATTTTAGAGAGGTATATAAATCATTGTAGGGAGAATGGAAATAATAATCAGACAATAAATAATAAGCTTACAGCTATCTCAAGTTTTTATATATGGTGTGTAAAAAGAGATTTAATATCTCATCATCCATTTATGCATAAGCTAGATAGATTAAGAAAGGGAACATTTGATAAAAGAAGAGAAAGTTACTTCTTAACAATGGAAGATATTATTAAGGCTAGAATCTTAATGCAACATAATGAAAAAGATTTTGATATTCAATCAAGATTACTTTGGGAGTTGTTCCTAGAGAGTGCTAGTAGAATATCAGCTATACATAATTTAAAATTATCTCAACTAGATTTAAAAAATGGATATTTCAGTGAAGTTAGAGAGAAAGGAAATAAAATAGTTGATGTCATATTTTTAGATAATACAGAAAAGATTTTAAGAGAATGGCTTGAAAAAAGAAAGGAGTTGAATATTAATGTAGAATATTTATTTATTACAAAAGAAAATGGTAAGTATAGACAAATGGCTCAATCAACTATAAGAGCTAGAGTAAAAAAGATAGGAGAACTTATTGGATACAATAAGTTATATCCTCATACTTTAAGGAAAACATCAATAAATCTATTAAAGAATTGGAGTGATATTAATACAGCTGCTGAATTTGCTCATCATAGTGATACAAAAACAACTCAAGAACATTATGTGAAAGCAAAAACAGGGTATGAGAATAGACAAAAAATACTACAAATTAGAAGAGAAAAAGGGCTAATTTAAGCCTAAAAATTTGAATAAATTATTGAATTTATGCATAAACTAAATTTTTTTAAAGATTAAGAAGTCTTATTTTATTTAACTTTCTATATTTTTTATTGAAAATCGCTCTTACTTTAAAAAGTATTTGCTAATTTATTTCGAAAGTTTAGAAATGTATATTTTATAAAGTTTTTTATATTTTAAATCTTATTAATTTTTGATGAAATTCAATAATTTACACATAAAAAATAAGAAAAAAGGAGAGGAAAATGGAGAATATAATAGTTTACATTTATAATAAAGAACTTGTATTAATAGGACAACCATATATAACATCATATGAGGATTTTGTATCAAATCCTCAAGGATTCTATCCTACTTGGGATGAAGAAAATATGTATGTATCTAAAGATAAATTACAATACCCAATTGTAGAAGATAATTTACTTAGAGAGAAAACTCAAAAAGAATTAAAACTAGAAGGAATAATAGAATTAGATGATGGAGAATACATTGAAGATGGAAAATTAATTGTAGTTGAATATGATGAGAAATTAGGTTATTTAAAGAGAATGTGGAATAAAGAAACTCACATATGGTATGAAGGAGCTACTGAAGAGGAAATAACAGAACATATGGGAGTATTAGTTACTAAATTATTATATGATGTACTAGCCATTGGTTGTGAGGTAACAATTCAAGAAGAGAAACATCAGCAATCTCTTGAAAAAAGTAAAAGAGAAGCATTAGATGAGCAAATTGGAGGAATCAAACTGGCTGAAGAATTAGGCGAACCCACAACAATGATTATGTGGCCATTTAAAGATGATGGAAGTGATACCATAACTATGACAATCAATGAATTTAAACAAATGGTTTTTGAATGTCATAATTATGGGCAAAGCTGTTATATTGCAGCAGAACTATTAAAAGTTAAAAGAAAAGTTAATTCTACAATAGATGACTTTTATAACGAATTAAAAAATGTTAAGGAAATATCTTTAGCCAATTTATAAGATATATCTTATAAAACTTTCAAAAAATATAATTTTATCAGTTATAACTAATAAAAAAGGAGTTGATAATATGTATAAGTTTAGTCAAAGAAGTTTAAATAACTTAGAGGGATTACATCCAAAATTACAAGAGTTTGCTATGGAACTAATAAAAGTAACTCCATATGATATTTCTATAACCTGTGGAGTTAGAACAGCAGAAGAGCAGAATAAAATATATCAACAAGGTAGAACTATACCAGGAAAAATTGTAACAAAATGTGATGGCTACAATATAAAGTCTAAGCACCAAGTGAAAGCTGATGGATTAGGATATGCTTTTGATATAGCTGTAATTATTAATAATAAAAGTAATTGGGATAAAAAAGTATTTAAAGAAGTAGCTGAATCAGCTAGAGAGCTGATGAAAATCTATAGTATTGAATGGGGAGGAGATTGGAAAAACTTTAGTGATTATCCTCATTTTCAACTAATGCTAAAATAGAGGTGGATATATGAAAATAATAACTTTTATAGGTGTAGCTATAAATAAAGTAATTGATTTATTTTCTAAAAAAGCAAAGAGTGGAGAGAAAGCTCAAGAGATTGAAGTAAAAAAAATAGATAATTTTTCAAAAGCAATAGTTTATATTGTTGGTTTAATTTTAATAATGTGTATGTTAGCTTCTTTATTCCCTAAACTAGCAATTACTGACTGGTGGTTTGAAAAGGCAGATATGGCACTAAAATATATTTTTACATTATAGGAGGGATTTTATGACTATTACAGAAGTATTACAACTTATTATTGATGTAGGAGATATTTTTATCAATAAAGTAGTATGGTTTATAGGCTCTATTGTTTCTCTAATATTTTTAATTACTGGTGGAGAAGATAAGATGATGAATTGTCTTATAATCCTAATGACTATTGATTATCTTACAGGAGTGGCCAAAGCTATTATAATAGAAAAAGTAAATAGTAAAGCTGGATTTAAAGGATTACTAAAAAAAATGGTTATGATAGGAGTAGTTGTCTTAGCTCATCAAATAGATTTACTATTTGAAGGAAAGTTTGCTGTTAAAAGTTTAACAATAGGAATATTATTAAGTAATGAGGGATTAAGTATCTTGGAAAATGCTTCTATCTGTGGAATACCAATTCCTGAAAAATTAAAAAAAGTTCTTACTCAATACCAAGAGTATAAGAAAAAATAACATAAAAACCCCTAGTTAAATTACTAGGGGTAAATTTTTAAAACATTGTCATTTTATTGTCAGAGCCTTTTTTTAATCTAAACTAACTCAATAAAATCAATACTTAGATTAAAAATCAGCGATTATTCCCACTCTATTGTTGCAGGTGGTTTAGAAGAGATATCATAAGTTAATCTGTTAATTCCTTTAACTTCATTTAAAATTCTATTAGATACTCTTTCTAAGAAATCAAATGGTAAATGAGACCAAGTAGCAGTCATAAAATCTATTGTATTAGCAGATCTTAAAACAGCTGTATACTCATAAGTTCTCTCGTCTCCCATTACTCCTACTGATTTTACTGGTAATAGCACTACGAAAGCTTGGCTTACTTTATTATATAAATCAGCTTTTCTTAATTCTTCAATAAATATATCATCAGCTTCTCTTAAAATATCAGCTTTTTCTTTGCTAACTTCTCCTAAGATTCTAATTCCAAGTCCAGGTCCTGGGAATGGATGTCTATCAACCATATGATCAGGAATTCCCAACTCTCTTCCAACTTTCCTTACTTCATCTTTGAAAAGTTCTCTTAATGGCTCAAGAAGTTTAAATTTCATATCTTCAGGAAGTCCACCTACATTATGATGTGACTTAATTGTCATAGAAGGTCCTTTTACAGACATAGATTCAATAACATCCGGATAAATAGTTCCTTGAGCTAGAAATTCTACATCAGTAAGTTTTGCTGCTTCTTCATCAAACACTTCAATAAACTCTTTTCCTATTATTTTTCTTTTAGATTCTGGATCAGATACCCCTGCTAATTTAGAAAGGAATCTCTCTTCTGCATCTACACATTTTATATTCATATGGAAGTTTTCTCCATATACTTCCATTACTTTTTTAGCTTCATCTTTTCTTAAAAGTCCAGTATCAACAAAGATACAAGTTAGTTGATCTCCTATAGCTTTATGAATTAAAGTGGCAGCTACTGATGAGTCAACTCCTCCAGAAAGTCCTAATAATACTTTCTTATCTCCTACTGTCTCTCTAATATTTTTTATAGTTTCTTCTATGTAGTTACCCATAGACCAGTTTTGTTCACAACCAGCTACATTAAATACAAAGTTTCTAAGGATTTGAGTTCCATACTCTGAATGAGTAACTTCAGCATGGAATTGGATACAATAAGTATTGATATCCTTGTTGTAAGTAGCCGCTACACATGAATCTGTATGTCCGATTTGAACAAATCCAGGTGCCATTTTTGTTACATGGTCATTATGACTCATCCAAACTTTAGAGTTATTTGGTACATTTTGGAATAATGGACTGTTTACATCATCAATTATTAACTCAGCTTTACCAAACTCTTGTTTATCAGCTCTAGCTACCTCTCCTCCCATTAAGTGAGTAGTGATTTGCATTCCATAGCAAATACCTAATACTGGAATCCCCTGTTGATATAATTCTTTACTTATTGTTGGAGCTCCTTCTAAATATACAGAAGCAGGTCCTCCTGATAAGATAATTCCCTTAGGCTTTCTAGCAAGTATTTTGTCTAAAGGCTCGAAATAAGGAACAACTTCAGCATAAACACCCATTTCTCTGACTCTTCTAGCAATCAATTGATTGTATTGAGAACCAAAGTCTAGTATAATAATACTATTTTCTTTCATTTTAACCTCCATATTTAAAATAAACGGGCTGATACCCTGTTGAAAACTTTAAAATTTTAATTTTTATATTTATAAATTTTATCATAAATTCAAAAATGTGTCAAAAGAAATATTTTTTTAAAAATTTTGCTACACCATTGTTATCATTAGTGTCAGTTACATAGTTTACTTGTCTTTTCAATTCTATATCAGAGTTTCCCATAGCTACACCATATTTTACTGTAGTCAACATCTCTAAATCATTATTGGCATCTCCAAAAGCTACACACTCTTCTGTTGAGATTCCATATGATTTTAATACTTTTTCTAAAACTAATCCTTTATTTACATTTTTATTTAAGACTTCAAATAAAAAAGATTGAGATTTAGCAGTATAAACATCATTTCCTAAAACATCTTTTATCTCATCACAAAACTCATTAAACTCTTTTGAGTTTTCCATATTTTGTATTGTTATTTTAGTCATAGAATAATCATCAAAACTATCAAAAGATTTTTTCACAGGAGTAAGACCTGTATGATTAGCATAGTGTCTAGTTTCATCATTATCTAACTCTTCAACAAACCATTTATTATTTTGGTATAAATTAACATGAAAACCCTTCTCTTTTGCCATCTTTATAATTTTTTTTGAATATTTCTCTTCTAGTGGCAAATTAAAAATAAGTTCATCATTTTTATAATTTACAACCTTTGCTCCATTATAAGCAATTATAGAACTATCTATTCCCAATTCTTGTGCAAAAGGTTTTGCTGAGATATATGTTCTTCCTGTAACAATAAATATTTTTACTCCTTTATTTTCTAAGTATTTCAAGACCTCTTTATTTATATCAGATATTTTTTTATCAGATGTAAGGAGTGTTCCATCTAAATCAAGGGCTATAGCTTTAATTTTCATAGTTTTTCTCCTTTATCCCTAACTTATTTTTACACTACAATTATACCATAATATATAAAAAAGGAAAAGATACTAATCCTTATTTAGCTCTTTTCCTTCTTTACTTTAAATTAACATTCTATTTCCAAGAATTCATTCTTTCAGCTAGCTTTACTTTTTCTTCTTCTAGCTCTCTCATAAATCCTTCTAATATCTCTTTTGTACTCATAGGTTCATTAACCATTGCTGCTACTTGTCCTGCCATAACACTTCCATTTTCAACATCTCCATCTACAACAGCAAGTCTTAATCTACCTGTTCCTAATTTTTCTATCTCTTCTTTAGGAGTTCCTACTTTTTCCATCTCTAATATTTGTTTAGCAAATTTATTTTCAATAACTCTTACAGGATGTCCAGTATAGTTTCCTGTTGAAACAGTTGATCTATCCTTAGCTTTTAAGATTACTTTTTTATAGTTTTCATGTACTGTACATTCATTAGCTACTAAGAATTTTGTCCCTACTTGGATTCCCTCTGCTCCTAGTGAAAGTGCAGCTAAAAATTGTTTTCCACCAGCTATACCACCAGCTGCTATTACTGGAATGTTTACAGCTTCTACTACTTGAGGCACTAATGACATAGTAGTTAGAGTTCCTATGTGTCCTCCTCCTTCCATTCCTTCAGCTATTACTGCATCTGCTCCTATTTTCTCCATTCTTTTAGCAAGTGCTACTGAAGCAACTACTGGAATTACTTTTATTCCTGCTGCTTTTAATCTCTCCATATAAGGTCCTGGATTTCCTGCACCTGTTGTTACTACTGGTACTCCCTCTTCTATACATACCTCTATTTGCTTTTCAACATCAGCCATCATAAGCATTAAGTTTACACCAAATGGATTAGAAGTAATAGATTTTACTTTTCTTATCTCTTCTCTCAAAATATCTACTGGCATACCTCCACCAGCAATTATTCCTAATCCTCCATCTTTAGATACATGCCCTGCTAAATTTCCATTAGCTATCCAAGCCATAGCTCCTTGAAATATTGGGTATTTTATTCCCAGTAGTTTACAGATTTTGTTATTTTCCATAAATCCTCCTAATTACTCTCTTATTCTTTAAATACTTTTTTAAATCTATTGAATATTTCATGTACAGAAAGAATTTCATTAATTTTCCATGCATCCTTTCCTGCAAAGAAAATTCCACCTTCATAATCTCCATTATGACCCCTTACTAATCTTTCATTTACACAAAATTTATATGTACATTTTTTTAAACATTTTACACAATGTGTTGGTTTATCTGGATTATCATCTAATATTTTTTGAACAAAAGGACTGATGATGGCATTAGCTGGTAATCCGGCAGAACTCATCATCTCCACTATATCCCCCTCTTTGGCATTCACATACATATTTTTAAAGAAATCGTCTACCTCACACTCTTCTGATGCTACAAATCTACTTCCCATTTGTACACCATCTACTCCAAGTGAAAGCATTCTTTCTGCATCTTCTGGAGTAATTACTCCTCCAGCTCCAAATACAGGTATATCTATATTTTTAGTAATCTCTTCCATTATATCCCAAGAATCTAAATTTGTTCCTAAGTGTCCTCCTGCATTTCCACCCTCTACAACTATTGCATCTGCTCCAAGTTTTTGAGAGATTTTTGCAAGCTTTAATGTAGATACAATTGGAATTACTTTTACTCCTGTTCCTTTTACTACTTCAAATATATCTCTTGAAAATCCAGCTCCGAATATAATTATATCTATTCCAGCTTCTATTGAAGCTTTTACTAAATCCATGAAATTAGTAACAGCAAACATTATATTTACTGCTAAAGCTCCACCTTCATTAGTAATCATATCTCTTGCTTTTTTTATTTCTGCTTTTAATTCATCAGTAGATAAAGTTGTTCCTGCTATTACTCCTACTCCACCTTCATTGGCTACAGCTGCAGCTAATTTTGCCATAGAAACTCTAATAGCCATTCCACCTTGAATTATTGGTACTTTTATCTCTAAATCTCCTATTTTTACCATGTTATAATTTACCTCCTAAATGAAATCTAGATAAATTATAACATGTGTAAGCTTATTAGTAAAGAGTTAAATTACACATGTTTTTTAAATTCTTTTTACTCTCTTATTTTTTCTATTTTTTAAAAACTCTTCAAGATTCTCTATTGAATAATTTATAATTTTTTCAACAGGATAATCTACCTCAGAAATTAATTTTTCAGCTTCTTGGAATTCTCCTATATCATAAGAAATATGTGAATCTGTTCCTAAAGCTACTAAGGCATTATGTTTTTTACAAAACTCTAATATTTTTTTACAATTTTCCCTTGAACCTTTTCTAGAACCTTTTAATGATGAATTATTTATCTCAATAGCTACTCCAGCTTTTACTGCTTCCTTTACTACTAATTCATATTCCAATGGAAATTGTGGATTCCCTAAATGTACCATAATATCTACTTTTTGACTTCTAATCATATTGATTACAGCCTCTGTATTTTTTAAGCTATATCCTGGCTCTCCATAGGCTTCAATAGTATGAAGTCCACATAAAATTATATCCATAATATCATATATTCTTTGATTTATATCAAAATTTCCATTTTCATCTATTATATTTGTTTCTACGCCCTTTAAAACTCTTAAGTCTCCTACATACTCAGGAATAACTCTCATGTTTACCAAACTCCACCAATGAGGAGAATCTTGTAATGCTGGTCCATGATTTGTTATAGCTATTACTTTCATATTTCTTTCAGTAGCACTTCTTATATTTTCTTCCAAAGTACTATATGCATGAGGATTAACACTAGTATGTATATGTAAATCAATAGGGTATCTCATCTTTCCCTCCCTTCTCAACTTTTAGTTTTTTAAAATACTATTTTTCTAACAATCTATATTATATCATAACTCTTAAAATAGTTCAAAATAATTACAGTTGTTTTTATTTATTTTTTATATACTTCAATATAATTAAAAAATATAGGAGGCTGTTACAAAATTTAAATTGTACCATCCCCCATATTTTTAAATAAATAAAGCTATTAAAACTAAAATTCCTAAGATTATTCTATATACTCCAAAAAATACAAAATCTTTTTTCTTTATATAACTCATAAACCATTTTATAACTAAGTATGCTACTAAAAAAGAAACTATTGTTCCTACTCCTATAAGTCGCCATTCCTGTGTTGAATAATTCATACCATTTTTTATAAGTTTTAAAAGTGTAGCTCCAAACATTGTAGGTATAGCCAAGAAAAAAGAAAACTCTGTAGCTACTCCTCTAGAAAGTCCTAAAAGTAAACTTCCTATTATTGTAGAGCCTGATCTAGATGTTCCTGGTATCATTGCTAAACATTGAAAAAATCCTATTATAAAAGCTAATTTATAACTTAATTTTCCTAATGTATCTATTTTTCCAGCAGTTTTGTAATATTTTTCTATTAATATAAGAATTATTCCATAAAAGATCAATGTTGTTGCTACTACAAAAACATTATCCATAAAATATGCTGATATATAGTCATCTAATAATAATCCTATAATTGCAGCAGGCAAAACACCTATTATAACTTTTGTCCACAATCTAATTCTTGAAATAAACTGATTTTTTTCCTTTACAAAAGGAGTTAAATCCTTCCAAAAATATATAACAACTGCTAAAATAGCTCCAAGTTGAACAATTATTAGGAAACTTTCCATAAAATTTTTAGAGAGATTTCCATTTCCTATAAACTTCTCTACTAAAATCATATGACCAGTACTACTTACAGGAAGAAACTCCGTCATTCCCTCTACAATTCCAAGTATTACAACTATTAAAAAAGGATTCATCTACCTACCACCTTATAAGTACGAGTCTTCTTTAGCTAAATAGTTTTGAACATAATCTTTTACTCCCTCTTCTAATGAAGTAAACTTCTTAGTGTATCCAGTTCTCTTTAATTTTTCCATTGAAGCTTGTGTAAAATATTGATATCTTCCTCTTAAATCTTCAGGCATAGGAATAAATTCCACTACATCTTCTACTTTTAATTCTGGATTATTAGAAGCAGCTCTCATAGTTGCCATAGATAAATCTAAGAAACTTCTCGCTTCTCCTGTTCCTATATTATATACTCCAGATTCTACTTTTTCAGTTAATAAGAAATACATTACATCTACTACATCTTTTAAATAGACAAAATCTCTAAGTTGTTCTCCATCTTTAAATCCCTCTTTATGAGATTTAAAAAGTTTTACTCCACCATTATCTCTATACTGATTAAATGTGTGGAATACCATAGAAGCCATTCTTCCTTTATGGTACTCTTGCGGTCCATATACGTTGAAGAACTTAAGTCCACACCATTGTTTTGGAGCTATACTTTGTTTAAAAGCCCAGTCATCAAATATTTTTTTAGAGTATCCATATTTATTTAATGGTTGTAATTTTTTTAGTTCCTCTGGAGTTACATCATCATTATATCCTAGCTCTCCAGCTCCATAAGTAGCTGCTGATGAAGCATATACATATGGTATTTGTCTAGCAGCACAAAAATCCCATAACTTTTTACTATATCCATAGTTATTCTCCATTAAGAAATCTCCATCTCTTTCGGTAGTGGCGGAACAAGCTCCCATATGAACTACTCCAGTTATTTTTCCAGCATTTGCTGGATTAGCTAGCCAATTAAATAACTCATCTCTATCTACCCAATCAGCATAATCTCTCTTTCTAAGATTTAACCATTTTTCCTCTGTTCTTAGTTTATCTACAACAATAATGTCATTTCTTCCCATCTCATTAAGTTTCCATACCATTGCACTTCCTATCATTCCAGCTGCACCAGTTACTATTATCATAATTATCCTCCTCTATCTTTTTAAATATTTTTTAATTTTTTCAAACTGAGAGTACTCCAATCCTGCATCTCCTAAATCTACTCCCTCTCTATTTTCACCATGAAAATCAGAACCACCAGTTATTAGTAAACCATATTTTTTAGCAAGTCTTTTATATTTTTGCTTTTCTAATTTTGTAAATGAACTATACTGAGTTTCAAGGGCATCTAATCCACACTCTTTCAATCTTACAATGAGATTATTCAATACTTCATCATTTAAAGTAATTAATTTAGGATGTGCTAGGGATACAAAACCACCATTTTCTTTTATCATTCTTACAGCTCTTTCTGGTGGAAAATTCTCTTTAGGAACATAAGTTAGACCACCATTTCCTAAATATTTGCTAAAGGCTTCATTTTTACTGCTAACTATACCTTTTTCTAAAAGATAATTAGCAAAGTGTAATCGACTTATAATTTTACCAGGAGCAAAAGTTTTAAGTTCCTCTATATCTATTATTATACCAATTTTTTCAAATTTTTCTATAATTTTTCTATTTCTTTTATCTCTAGCCTTTTCCAATTCATCTAACTCTGACAAAAAATTTTTATCATCTAAGTTTAAAAAATATCCCAATATATGTATCTCTAAATTATCTTCATTACAAGATATCTCTATACCTTTTATAAACTCCATTCCATATTTATCAGCTATCTCTTTTCCTTTCTCCACTCCAGATACAGTATCATGGTCTGTTATTGCTAAAGCTATTACATTATTTTTTATTGCTCTAACTATAATCTCCTCTGGAGTATAAGTTCCATCTGACTCTATAGTATGAATATGCATATCTACTTCCATAAAATTCTCCTTTAAATAGTAAAAGGAGAGAAAAAATTCCTCCTCTCCCCCTTAACTTTTTTATTTTAATTAATCATCCCATTTATCTAAAGTAGAAAAATATTCTGGATATGCTATATATAATGCTTTAGCATTTACATTATTTTGCTCTAATGAAGTTGTATTTTCCTTAGCATCTATATTTGTAATTTTTATAACTCTATCTGATATCTCTCTATTATACCAAGCTCTTTCATCATAGAACTCATTTCTTTTTATAAATTTATTTAAAATCTTTCTTAATTTTTTAGTATCTTTTTCTGATAAGTCATTTTGTTGAGAAAAAGCTACTATTTGCTCCCACTCTTCTTGAGTTGCTACTACATTTTTTATATGGTTAGATGGATTTTCCATTTTTACAAATGATTCTCTTACCATTCTATCAACAAGTCCTTTAGGATTTTTTAGATTTTCATCAGCTAAATAAAACTTTCTCGGTAATTTTTTATTGTATTTATTTACTAAGTCTAAGAAATCACTATACTCTTCATCTGTAATAGTTGTTACATCTTTTTTCTCTAATGAAGTTAAGAAATTGAAGTCTTTTTCACTCATCTTTCCAGTTTTTCTTAAATAGATAATTGGATTTTCATTTCCATACCAATCTTCTATCAAAGATTCTCCCTCTACAACTTGTATTATTGTTTTGTCCCACTCTTTTGCTGACTCCTTAGTAATAGAGTATTTTTGTTCTAATGAAGCTCCTTTCTCCAACGAACTACACGAAGCAAGTAAAGCTACTACAAAAAGTCCTGCTACTATTTTTTTCATTATTAGCCTCCTTATACTCTTCCACAACAATTTTTATATTTTTTTCCACTTCCACAAGGGCAAGGAGAATCTGGTGTTAATTCTCCTTCTTCTACTTCCACACCATTTTCATCTTCAGAAGTATACTCTACACTCTCATTTTCATCTTTTATATTTATCTCTTCCTCTTCATGATTTTTTATTATTACTTTAAATAAGAAAGAAGTAGCTTGCTCTTTTATCGTTTCTACCATTTGCTCATAAAGTTCTCCTGATACTAACTTATATTCTACAACTGGATTTTTTTGACCATAAGCTCTTAAGTAAATTCCCTCTTTTAATCCATCTAAAGCTTTTAAGTGTTCTCTCCATCTAGCATCAATTACTTCAAATAAAATGTATTTTTCAAGTCTTCTCATTAAATCTCTTCCAACTTTAGACTCTTTTTCATCATATTGAGCACAGATAGCATCAAAGATTTTTTTGCTATAATCTTCTATACTCATAGATTTATACTCTGTCATATCTTCTATAATATAACCATAGTTATCTCTTAAGTATTCAGCAAGACCTGACATATCCCAATCTTCTTTGTATTCTCCCACAAATCTCTTTGCTACCTGAGAGTAGATAACTTCATGTAACATCTTAATAATACTATCTTTTAAATCTTCCTTAGCCATTGCTTCATTTCTACTATCATAGATAGCAGTTCTTTGTTTATTCATTACATCATCATACTCTAATAGATTTTTTCTGATTCCAAAGTTTCTTGACTCTATCTTAGTTTGAGCATTTGCAATAGCTTTATTTATCATTGGATGAGTTATAGGTTCTCCCTCTGGAAGTCCTAATTTTTCCATTACAGTTTTTACTCTATCAGAACCAAATAGTCTCATTAAATCATCTTCTAAAGATAGGTAGAATTCTGATTCTCCTGGGTCTCCTTGTCTTCCTGCTCTTCCTCTTAATTGATTATCTATTCTTCTTGATTCATGTCTTTCAGTACCAAGTATAAAAAGTCCACCTATTGATTTTACCTTTTCTCCCTCTTCCTTACATTGAACCTCATATTTTTTCAATACTTCATCATAATTTTCAGCTTCTCTACTTCCTACCTCTGCCACAGCTAAGAACTCTGGATTTCCTCCTAACATAATATCCGTTCCTCTACCTGCCATGTTTGTAGCAATAGTTACAGCTCCAAATCTTCCAGCTTGAGCAACTATCTCAGCTTCTTTTGCATGGTATTTAGCATTTAATACATTATGTTTTATTCCCCTAGCTTTTAATAGCTCAGATAATTCCTCCGAACTTTTAATAGAAATAGTACCTACAAGCACAGGTTGACCTTTAGCATGTAACTCTTCTATTCTTTTTATAATAGCCTCTATCTTCTCTTTACGTGTCTTATAAACTAAGTCAGCATGGTCTATTCTTTGTACTGGTTTATTTGTTGGTATAACTACTATTTGCAATCCATAAGTATGTACAAATTCTGCTGCTTCTGTTTCAGCTGTACCAGTCATACCAGAAAGTTTATTATACATTCTAAAATAGTTTTGTAATGTTATAGTTGCAAGAGTTTGATTTTCTCCAGCTATGTGTACTCCCTCTTTAGCTTCTATCGCTTGGTGAAGTCCATCTGAATATCTTCTTCCTTCCATAGCTCTTCCAGTAAATTCATCTATGATTATTACTTGTCCCTCTCTTACAAGATAATCTCTATCTCTTTTAAATAACTCTTTAGCTTTTAAAGCTTGATTTAAATAGTGAGTTAACTCTACATTTTCTGGAGAATATAGATTTTCTAATTTTAAGAATTTTTCTACTTTAGCTATACCTTTTTCAGTTAAAACTATATTTTTTGCTTTTTCATCTACTTCATAATCTCCAAACTTTTCAGCTGGTAACTCTTTTTTTAATTTTACATCTTTTATTCCCTCTGTTTCATAACTTCTATTTAACATAGAAACTACTTGATAGAAGATTTGATACCATTTAGTAGAGTCTTCTGCTGCTCCAGAAATAATAAGTGGTGTTCTTGCTTCATCTATAAGAATAGAATCAACCTCGTCAACTATACAGTAGTTAAGTGGTCTTTGTACTTTTTCTTCTAAGCTTCCTACCATATTATCTCTTAAATAGTCAAATCCAAATTCAGAGTTAGTACCATATGTGATATCACAATTATAAGCAGCCTTTCTCTCCTCTCCGGAGATACCATTTAAAATAACTCCAGAAGTAAGTCCCAAGAAAGAGTATAATCTACCCATCATCTCTCTATCTCTAGCAGCAAGATAGTCATTTACTGTGATAACATGAACTCCCTTTCCTGCTAAAGCATTTAGGTACACTGGACAAGTAGCAACCAAAGTTTTTCCCTCTCCAGTTTTCATCTCTGTTATTTTTCCTTCATGAAGTACAATTCCTCCAATAAGTTGTACATCATAATGTCTCATACCAAGTACTCTTTTTGATGCCTCTCTTACAGTAGCAAATGCCTCTACCATAATATCATCTAAAGTTTCTCCTTGAGCTAATCTCTTCTTAAAAATTGCTGTTTTTTCTCTTAATTGTTCATCTGTTAATTTTTCGAAATCTGGCTCTAAAGAATTGATAGCAGCAACTATTTTTCTAATTCTTTTTACTTCTCTATCATTTTTAGTTCCAAAAATCTTTTTAAAAATATTTCCTATCATTGATGTTCCTCTCTTTAATTTTTTTAAATACACTTCTTCAGACTATATGCTACCATAAAATGAGTTATTAGTCAAATAAAGGTATATTTTTTAACTCTTTTTTCCACAGATTTTCATAAACTCCTCTTCTGTTATTATCTTTACAGTTCCTAACTCTTGAGCTTTCTTTAGCTTACTTCCTGCCTTTTCTCCCACTATTAAATAATCTAAATTTTTGCTTACAGCAGAAAGATTTTTCCCACCAAGTTTTTCTATCTCTTCTTTTATTTCATTTCTTGTAAAATTTTGTAATGTTCCTGTAAATAAAAATGTTTTTCCTGTGAATACTTTCTCTTCAGCTGGTAACTCCTCTTTTCTCTCTTGAATGAAAGTAAGTCCATGTGCTTTTAACCCCTCTATAAGCTTTTTCTTCTCTTCATCTCTAAAGAAATCAAAGATAGCTTGTGCCATCTTATCTCCTATTCCTTCTATCTCCATTAGTTCCTCTACACTCATACTCATAAGTTTATCAATATTCCCACTTGAATCAGCTAAAAGTTTTGCTGAAGTTTTACCTACAAAAGGTATTCCTAAAGCACATAAAACTTTTGAATACTCTCTTGTTTTACTATTTTCAATAGCTGTAAGAAGATTATCCACACTTTTTTTACCCATTTTTTCTAGTTTTTCTAATTCTTCTCTATGATTTTTTAACTCATATATATCTACAATATTTTTTATAAATCCAAGTCTTAACATATTTTCTACTATTTTACTACCAAAACCAGCTATATTCATAGCATCACGAGATACAAAATAGATCAATTCTCCCTCTATTTTTCCTGGACAACTTATATTTGGACACCTGATATCTACCTGTCCCTCTTCTCTTTCTACCTTTGTATTACATATTGGACAATGAGTAGGCTCTTTTATTATTATTTCATTTCCATCTCTTAACTCCTTTACAGCCTTTACTACTTGAGGTATTATCTCTGCAGCTTTTTCTATAAATACACTATCACCTATTCTGATATCTTTTCTCTCTATCTCTTGATAGTTATGTAAACTTGCTCTTTTTACTCTACTTCCTGATAACTCTACCTCTTCAAGCTCTGCTACTGGAGTAACTTTACCTGTTCTTCCCACTTGCCAAGTAACTCCTAATATCTTTGTTGTAACTTGTTTAGCTGGGAATTTAAAAGCTATTGCCCATCTAGGGCTTTTAGTAGTATTTCCTAACTTATCCCATAGCTCTATATTGTCCACTTTTATTACCATTCCATCTGTTTCATAATCTAAACTTTCTCTCTTTTCTCCCCAATACTCAATTCTAGATATAAGTTCAGAAGAGTTTTTCAATACCTCACATACTCCTGTTGTCTTTATTCCGAGTTTAGCAAGATATTCTATACTTTCACTATGAGTTTTCACTCCATAGTTTTGAGCATCTACTAAAAAATAAAAATAGGCATCCAATCCTCTTTCCTTTATAATACTTGAATCTAATTGTCTTAAAGTTCCAGCAGCAGCATTTCTTGGATTAGCAAAAACTTCTTCCCCATTTTCCATTCTTTTTTTATTTAACTCTTCAAACTTAGATAGAGGTAATACCACTTCTCCCCTTATCTCTATGCTTACTTTCTCTTTTAAAATTTTAGGGATAGATTCTATCTCCAAAATATTTTCTGTAACATCTTCTCCTACTGTTCCATCTCCTCTTGTTACGGCTCTTACAAGTTTTCCCTCTTCATATTGAATACTTAAGGATAAACCGTCTAATTTTAACTCTAAAGCATAGGCTAAGTTTTTCTCTTCTGGTAAAAGTTTTTTTACTCTCTCTATAAAATCAGATATATCTCCCTCATTATATGAGTTAGATAAACTTAACATAGGTTTTTTATGAGCTACCTTTTGAAACTTTGTTTCTTTAAGACTTGTAGCTCCTACTATTTCTGTAGGAGAGTTTTTCTCTTTATACTCTGGATATTTTTCTTCTAACTCCTTTAACTCAACTAACAACTTATCAAACTCTACATCAGATATTAAACTTTCATTATTTGTATAGTAGTAATCACTATATTTTTTTATCTTTTCTCTCAACTCTTTTATATATTTTTCCACAATATTTCTCCTCTCAATTAAACTTTACAATGTAATTATAATATAATTTCTTTAATTTTGTCTAAAGTTTTTTATAAATTTCCTATTCCTAAATTCTAAAAAAAATGGTATGATATGTAAGTAAATATATATTATTTTAAGGAGGACTTATGAAACAAATTCTTGTTTTTGGACACAAAAATCCAGATACTGATTCTATATGTTCAGCTATATCTTTTGCTGAGTTAAAAAATGCTCAAGGAGTAAATGTTATCCCTTGTAGATTAGGAAATGTTAGCAAAGAAACTCAATTTGCTTTAAATCATTTTGGAGCAGAAGCACCTTTATTTATAGAAAATGTAAATGCTGATGAAAATGGAAAAAAAGAGGTTATCTTAGTTGACCATAACGAAAAAGCTCAAACAGCTGATGGAATTGAATCTGCTAAAATATTAGAAGTAGTAGACCACCACAAATTTGCTCTAACTACTGATGAGCCATTAAAAATAACTGCTGATACAGTTGGATGTACTTGTACTCTAATCTATAGACTATTTAAACAAGCTGGAATCACTCCATCTAAAAAAGCTGCTGGTCTTATGATGAGTGCTATCATATCTGATACATTATTATTTAAATCTCCTACTTGCACACCAGAAGATGTAGAAGCTGTAAAAGAGCTTTCTAAAATCTGTGGAGAGGAAAATTATGAAGATTATGGAATGAAGTTATTAATAGAAGGAACTTCATTATCTGATAAAACTCCAGAAGAGATTATTACAATAGATATGAAAGAGTTTGATATGAATGGTAAAAAAGTAGCAGTTGCTCAAGTTAATACTGTTGATGTTGCTGGACTTTTAAATACTCAAGCTGAATTAGAAGCTGCTATGAACTCTATGAGTGAAAAATCTAACTACGATTTATTTGTATTAGTAATAACTGATATTATAAAAGCTGGTTCTTATGTATTAACTGTTGGAAAATGCCCAGAGTTAGTTGAGAAAGCTTTCAATGTAAAATTAGAAAATAAAACAGCTTGGTTAGAGGGAGTAGTTTCTAGAAAGAAACAAGTAGTTCCTTTCATGCTAACAGCTAGTCAAAACTAATTAAAAATTTTTAGAAGGTGCTTTGTCACCTTCTTTTTTTATGCTATAATCTATATTATTTTACTCTAATACAAAGGAGATTATTATGAAGAGAAAAATTTTAATTATAGAAGATGAAAAATCTCTTGCTCAAGTTCTTGAAGATACTTTTTCACAAGAGGGATTTGAAATAATTAAAGCATTTGATGGTGAGAATGGTGTAGATAAATTTTATAATGAAAAACCTGATTTAATACTACTTGATATAAATCTACCTAAAAAATTAGGTTGGGAAGTATGCAAAGAAATACGTGAAACTTCTAATATACCAATAATTATGATGACAGCCAGAGATTCTGACAGTGATGAATATAATGGTTTAAGTATTGGAGCTGATGATTATATTACTAAACCTTTTAATCTTAAAATTTTATTACTAAAAGTAAAAAAACTTTTAAAGTTAGATGATAATAATATCTACAAGTTTGAAAATTTTTCTTTTGATATAAAAAAGGGTGAGATTACTATCAATGGAGAAAATAGCGAGCTTACTAGAAGAGAGATACAATTTTTAGAATATATGATAAAAAATAAAGGAATCATATTTTCAAGAGATTACCTTTTAAACGAAATTTGGGGATTTGATTTTGAAGGAGATGATAGAGTAGTGGATACTCTAGTCAAAAGAATACGTAAAAAACTAGGAGATTATAGTTTCTTACTTAAAACAATAAGAGGAATGGGGTATAGTTTTGATGAAAATAAAAATTAATCTTTTTCAAAAAATATTTATTTTCTCTATATTTTTAATTATTTTCACTGTTACAGTAAGTTATCTTTTCAGTACTTTCTTAGCTGATTCTTTCTATATTGATAGAAAAAAAAGTGAGATATTAGAAATTGTAAATAATGCTAAAAAGCTTTCAATAGATGAATATATTTTTAAAGATTATGCTTCTGAACTAAAAAACAAAGAGGGTATTAATCTGTATATTCTCTCAGAAAATGACACTGATATCTATGATAAAGATGATAGTTATTATAACTATGAAGATAAATACTTTACTCAACTTGAAGATGGATTTCATATAAAAAAATTACCTTTTTCTAATATAATGTTGCTTGTTTATAAAGAAGAACTCCCTAATGGAGAGCTACTTTTTGTTACAACCTCTCTATCTGTTATGAGTAGTCATAGACATGAGGTATATTCATTACATTTAATAACATTTTTTCTAACGATGATTTTAAGTATTTTTCTGTGCAGATTTTTTGCTAAAAAAATTACTAAAAATATTTTTGAGTTAAATAGAGTAGCTAAACAAATTACCAATTTAGATTTTTCTGAAGATGTAAATATTAATACTACTGACGAATTAAATGAGCTAGGAAAAAATATAAATATTATGTCTAAAAGTATTTCCTCCTCTATTGATAATCTAAACAGTTTTGTTTCTAATGCATCCCATGAATTAAAAACTCCAATCACAGTTATAAATACTCATGCACAAGCATTACTCAATGGAACTATTACTGATGAAAAAATAAAAAAAGATTACTATAGAGTCTTGCTAAAGGAAAGTAGAGAGATGACATCCTTAGTTAACAACTTACTTCTCATTTCTAAACTTTCATCTTTAGAAAAAAAATTAGATAAAGAGGAGTGTAACTTTTTAAATTTATTAAATGAAAGCATTGAAAAATTTGAATTTTTAGAGCTAAAAAAAGATATTGAATGGGATATCAAAATCAAGAATTTAAATATTTTTGTTAATAATAAACTTTTTAAAGTTGTTTTAGATAATCTTGTTAATAATGCTTTAAAATATTCCCCTGAGAATTCTATTATAAATATCTACCAAGAGGATAATAATATAATTTTTGAAAATCCTATGTACTTAACAGAAAAAGAAAATATTGATAACCTTTTTCAACCATTTTATAGAGGAACATCTGCTAATGAATTAAATATTGAAGGAAGTGGTTTAGGATTATCACTTATCAAAAGAATTTTAGATTTACATTCTATTAGCTATTCTATCAAAATAGAAAAAAAATATTTCAAATTCATTTTGACATATTGAGGACATAATTTCCCTCTATAATTTAATCAAAGAAAAGATAAAATTAGGAAGTGATATATATGAAAAAAATATTTATTGGAACATTAATGATTTTAGCTATTAGCTCAACTGGTTTTGCTAAAATGCATGATTTTCAAAATGAACCTACTCCACCTGTACCACCACATATGATGAAAATGAAAAATAATAACTATAGGGTAAACCCTGAACTTGAAAGAGCTAGAATATTAATCGAAGAAAAAAGACTTGAGGTTAGAAAAGAATTATTAAATGAAAAACCTGATTGGAATAAAATAGAAAAGTTAAATATCGAAATAGCTACACAAGAAGCTAAAAATAGAACTTGTACTATGAGAGAAAGATTTGAAGCTAGATTTAATACTCAAACATCTACTACTCCAATAAACAACTAATTTTTTATAGTAGAGAGTGAATACTCTCTACTTTTTATTTTGTATCTTACGTTTTAAATATGTTATAATATTTGTATATAAACAAACTTAAATTAAGGGGGGGAAAATTATGACTAAAGAAGAAAGAAGAGAACTAATAAAAGTCGCTATGGGATATAGTAATGCCACTTTAAAACTAGAAAATGCTAATCTTGTAAATGTTTTCTCAGGAGAAATCTATTTAGCTAATATCTATATCTATAAAAAATATATTGCTGACATTGTAGAAGTTGAAAAAGATAGTTTTAAAAAAGCAGATAAAATTATTGATATTCAAGGAAAATATCTAGTACCTGGATTTATAGACTCACATCTACATATTGAAAGCAGCCATCTTACTCCATATCATTTTGCTGAAGCTATAATACCAAAAGGAACTACTACTATTATAGCTGATCCTCACGAAATTTGTAATGCATTAGGAGAAGAAGGGCTTAACTATATGCTTAAAGCTTCTGAAAATCTTCCAATGAATCAGTATTTCCTTGTGCCATCATGTATTCCATCTGTTATGAAACTTGAAAATACAGGTGCTGAATTTGATGCAGATTTAGTAGATAAACTTTTGGAAAAAGATAGAATCTTAGGACTTGGAGAAGTTATGGATTATATTGGAGTAATTCACAACGATAAAAGAATGGAAGATATAATTGATGTAGCTTATAGAAAAAATATGTTTTTACAAGGACACTCTCCAGAATTGCAAGGTAGTGAACTTTCTGCATATCTTTGTGGTGGTCCTTATACTTGTCATGAAACTAGAGATGGAGTCCATGCTATTGATAAAATAAGAAAAGGTATGACCGTAGATGCTAGAGAAAGTTCTATCTCAAAAAATATAGCATCTATCATTGAAAATATAAAAAGTTTTAAATCTCCTAGAAATCTAACTCTTTGCACCGATGATAGAGAACCTAAAGATATTTTAGAAAAGGGACATATTAATGACTGTGTAAGAGTTGCTATAAAAGCTGGTTTAGAACCAATTGAAGCAATTAGAGCTGTAACTCTTAATACTGCCCAAATATATAGATTAGATAAACGTGGTGCTATTGCTCCTAGCTATTTTGCTGATATGTTAGTAATTGATAACCTAAAAGATATTAATGTTGAAAAGGTATTTTTTGAAGGAGAGCTTGTAGCAGAAAATAATAAACTACTTGTTCAAATTAATAAACCTCATATAGATTTAGAAAATAAAAATACTATCAATATAGATGAACTAAAAGTTGAAGATTTTATGATAAAAGCTCCTATAGAAAATGGAAAATTAGAAATAGTAGGAATGGAATATATTAATAAAATTTCAAGTGTTACTAGAAAGAAAACTTTTACTGTAAATGTAAAAGATGGCTATGTAGATTTAGAAGGAGACGAACTTAACTTTGCAATCTCTATCAATAGATATGGTAAGAAAACAAAAGCTATTGCTGTAGTAGAAAATTTCTATGTAAATAGAGGAGCTATTGCAACTACTTATTCTCATGACTCACATAACTTAACTATTATCTATAAAAAACCTATTGATGCCTTAGTTGCTGCTCAAAGAGTAAAAAATATAGCTGGTGGTATTGTAGTTGTTGAAAATGAAAAAGTTGTTAAAGAACTACCTTTCCCTATAGGTGGAATGTTATCTAAAAACTCTGCTTATGAGTTGGGAAATTATATTGTAGATATGAATAAAGTTTTAAGGGATTATGGGATAGAAAGTGCTAGCCCTATTACTAGACCTAGTACACTCTCTCTTATAGTTATTCCTGAAGTAAAGCTTAGTGATATGGGACTAATTGATGTAGTTAAACAAGAGATTATTAAACAATTCTAAGTTTTTAATTAATAATTGGGGATATTATAAATTTTTAAATTTCAATATCCCCAAAATCTTTTTATTTTAATTCTTCTATTAATTCTCTTATTCCTAAATCTTCAAAAAATTTTTTCTCTGCTATTGAAGGAATTTTATTTTCCATAATAGCCTTAAATATTTTCTTATCAAATGGAATTTTCATAGATATTTTATAACCTAAATTATTTAAATAAGTCTCTATCTTATCTGTCATTTCAATAGAGATATCAAATTTATTTATAACAAAACATGGTTTTACTCTAAATCTCTCTACTAAATTTACTACCCTCTCTAAGTCATGTAAGCCTGAAAGTGTAGGTTCAGTTACTATTATAACTCTCTTTACTCCTGTTAAAGAACTTATTACATTACAAGCTACTCCAGGTGCTCCATCTAAAATTATATACTCTTTTCCATCTAATTGAGCTATCTTTTTAGCTTTTCTTCTTACCTCAGCTACAAGTTTTCCAGAATTTTCCTCTCCAGGTTCCAAACAAGCATGTACCATTGTTCCATACTCTGTTTCCCCTACCATTATATCTCCAACTCTATTTTCTATCATCTCAATAGCTCCTACTGGACAGATATATTCACACACTCCACACCCTTCACATTTTTGCACATTATCCATAGCTTCAAATTTACAGTATTCATAGCATCTATTACAATGAATACATTTTTCACTATCTATTTTTGCTTTTTTCATTCCTAAAAATCCATTTTTCTCTTTCTCTGAAGGATTTAAAAGTATCTTCAAATTTGGAGCATCTACATCACAATCCCCTATTACCAAGCTATCAAAGTATGGAATAATTGAAGAAGTTATTGTAGTTTTTCCTGTTCCACCTTTTCCTGAAATCACTAATATCTCTTTAATCTCCATACTTTTGCACCCTCTTTAAAATTTTTTCAAAACTCTTCCTATACTCTGGTAAAATATCAGCTATAATATTTCCTTCAGAATAATTTTTAGCTATCTCTCTATCAAAAGGAATCTTTTCTAATATCTCTATACCTTCCTTTTGACAATAATTTTCCACTAAATTTTCTTTTGAGTCAGCTTTATTTATTACTACCCCAAAAGGAATTTTTAAATCTCTCAAAAGTTTTAATACCAATTTCATATCACTTAAGCCAAAGGGAGACGGCTCTGTAACAATTATTGCATAATCAGATTTTTCCACTGCTGCTACAGTAGTACATGAAGTTCCAGGAGGGCAATCTATTATTAAATTTTTCTCTGTATTTTCTCTATACATCTGCTTTATAATTTTTACTCCAGACATCTCTCCTATGTTTAATTTTCCATATTCCATCTTTGAATTAAAATATGTTTTTCCACAAAATATTTTTCCTATTTCTCTAGCTCTCCAAGTAATAGCTCCAAATTTACAAACTATTTCACAACCACCACAGTCGTGACAACTCTCTTCAAAAACAATAACTCTATTTTTAGCTGGGATTATGGCATTAAACCTACAAAACTTTCCACACTCTCCACAAAGGTTGCATTTAGACATATCTACTTCTGGATAGCAAGATTTTACTTTATTCTCTTCAAATTCTTTCCCCTTTAAAAAAAGTTGAGTATTGGGAGCTTCTATATCCATATCTAATATTGTAATCCCACTTATAAAAGCAAGACTAGTACTTACAGTAGTTTTTCCTGTTCCACCCTTTCCACTTAAAACAGCTATTTTCATATTTTCCTCCTATGCCATTCTAAGTCCTTGTGGTTTAGATGAAAAATCAAATCTTTCTAATTTTTTCTCTCTATAAGCTTCTAATACCTCTTTTACAGTTGTTAATTCTCCTAATCTATATACAGGTAAATCAAACTCTTCTATCAAAACAACAGCCTTTGGTCCTACTTCTCCAGCTATTAATTCATCTACTCCTAAACTAACTAGATTTTTTATAACCTTAAGTCCTGCTCCTGTAACTTCATCTTTGGCTTCATTTTCTATTATTTTATACTCATTAGTTTCTGAATCTACCAAAATAAAATATGATGCTCTTCCAACCCTTCTATCTACATTTGAATCATATCTATTTTCCTCTAATGCTATCGCTATCTTCATACTCTCCTCCAAATTTTGATAAAATATAAAGGGAGTTTCCTCCCTTAATAATTAGTGTTCACACTTATGTCCCTCTTCATGGTGATGATGTGCACAAGCAGATCCCTTAGAATATAGACTTCCTTGTAGATATACCTTTAGTACCTCTTTTATTTCTCCAATTGCTCCCAATATAACCTGTCCACCATTAGCTTTGATTAGGTCAATAGCTCTTTGTCCCATTCCACCTGTTATTACTACATTTATATTATTTTCAGTTATAAATTTTGGAAATACTCCTGGAGCATGCTCTGGGGCATCTAATACCTCTTTCTTTACTATTTCTCCCTCTTTTACTGAATATACTACAAATTTTTCACAATGTCCAAAATGCTCCTCTACTGTTATCTCATCATTTGTTGGAAATCCCACTCTTAAAATTTCATTTGCCATCACTTCTCATCTCCTGTATTTTTTAATTTTATTGCTTTTTGATGTAACAAAGCATCCAATATTTTTTTCCTTCCAGAGTTTAGTATTCTTTGAATAGTTCCCCTAGATATCTGCATAAGTTCAGCAGTTTCTATTTGGCTCTTTCCTTCATAATCACAAAGTCTTATTGCTTCTAGTTCATCTATTTCTATCTCTACTGACTCCAGTTCAACCATAGGAATACCAATAGGTTTAAACACTCTTTCATTTTCTAAAATACGACAACATCTCTGTTTTTTACATCTCGGCATAAAATCCTCCTAAAACAATTTTGTGCATATGCACATTTAAAATATACTCCTTTTATTTTATTTTGTCAAGTTTTTCATTTTTTTCTTTCTAATTTTATAATTTTAATGTAAAATAGAATATATTTTTAGACGAGGTGATAACTAAATGAAATTTGTTGTATCTGATTTAGATGGAACTCTTTTACATTCTCACAATATTGTAAGTGAATATACTATTAGAACAATTGATAAACTTGTTAAAAAAAATGTAAATTTCGCTATTGCTACTGGGAGAGGACAGCAAGGAGTTCAAGGTATTTTAAAACAACTTGGCATTAATCCCTATCTCATCTGCAATAATGGAGCTAATATCTATACTCCAGAAGGAGAATGTATCCTTGATAAAAGAATACCTAAGAAAATTGTTACAGAGATATTAAAAGAGATTAGAAAAAATAATCTTTTTTACAGTGCCTTTTTAAACGAATTTTATTTTCATAGTAAAGATGAACCTGTTGAAGATTTTACTAGTAGACCTCTTTTTACAGAAGTAGCTGTTGAAAAGGAAGAGGATATTCCCGATTTAAATAAGATAATTGTTTCTGATGATAACCCTAAAGTTTTAATTGAACTTGTTAATATATTAAAAAATAAATTTTCTCATCTTGTTGAGATAATGCTTTCACAACCTACTTGTCTTGATATTGCTCCTAAAAATTGCACTAAGGGAACTGGTATAGAAAATCTTGCTAGAATATTTAATCTAACTCCTGATGATTTTATGGCTTTTGGAGATGGAGAAAATGATTTAGATATGTTAAAAACTGTTGGACATCCAGTTATTATGGAAAATTCACAAGAACTTTTAAAAGATTTCTTTTCTATCGTTACTTTATCTAACAAAGAAGATGGAGTAGCAAGATATTTAGAAAAATTCTTTAACTTATAGAGGTATAAAATGAGAGATAAACAGATAAATAAAGAGGTAATTATAACTTTAATATTATATGTTTTTTATTTTGCTTGGTGGTACTATTTTGCATACTTGCATACTGATAGTGAAGATGTAGAAAATTTCAAATATATATTTGGACTTCCAGAGTGGTTCTTCTACTCTTGTGTGCTTGGACTAGTTGTTATTAATATTCTAGTTTTTATTGCTGTAAAACTATTCTTTAAAGATGTACCACTAGAGGAGGAGAAAAAATGTTAACACTTATTCCTGTTTTACTTTACCTTTTACTTATGTTAGGTATTGCTTACAAAGTCAATCAGATAAAACATAGTAAAGATGTAAATTTTACTGAAGAGTATTTTATAGGAAGTAGAAATATGGGAGGCTTTGTCCTTGCTATGACTATAATAGCTTCCTATGTTGGTGCTAGTTCTTTTATAGGAGGACCTGGAATTGCATACAAATTGGGATTGGGATGGGTACTCTTAGCTTGTATCCAAGTTCCTACTGCTTTTTTTACTCTTGGAATTATAGGAAAAAAATTAGCCATTATCTCTAGAAGAATAAATGGAGTAACTATTATAGATTTATTGAGAGCTAGATATAAAAGTGATATTGTAGTAATCTTAGCATCTATCACTATGCTAATATTTTTTATAGGAACTATTGTAGCTCAATTTATTGGTGGAGCTAGACTTTTTGAAGCAGTTACTGGATATCCATATTTTATTGGACTTATTCTTTTCTCATCAGTAGTTATAGCCTATACATCTTTTGGAGGATTTAGGGCAGTAGTCTTAACTGATGCTATTCAAGGAGTAGTGATGTTAATTGCTACAGGAATTTTATTCTATGTTATCTTAAAAAATGGAAATGGTATGGAAAATATTATGCTTTCTATTGCCAAAACTCATCCTGAAATGTTAACTCCTACTTCCAATGGAAATATTGCCAAACCTTTTATTATGTCCTTTTGGGTATTAGTAGGAGTTGGACTTTTAGGCTACCCATCTACTACTGTGAGATGTATGGGATTTAAAGATAGCAATTCTCTTCATAGAGCTATGATAATAGGAACATCAGTTGTAGGACTTTTAATGTTAGGGATGCACTTAGTTGGAGTTATGGGAGTTGCAGTTGCTCCTGGTGTTGATGTTGGAGATAAAATTATCCCTATACTTGCACTAAAAAATCTTCATCCTATACTTGCTGGAGTGTTTATAGGAGGTCCACTTGCAGCCATTATGTCAACTGTAGACTCTCTTCTAATTATGACTTCAGCTACTATTGTAAAAGATTTGTACTCTCATTATGTGAATAAGGAAGCTAGTACAGAAAAAATAAAAAAATTATCCTTTATGGCTTCTCTAGGATTTGGAATAATAGTATTTTTACTATCTTTAAATCCACCTGATTTATTAGTTTGGATTAATCTATTTGCTTTTGCTGGATTGGAGGCTACTTTCTTTTGCCCTATTGTATTTGGTCTTTTCTGGAAAAAAGCAAATTCTACTGGAGCTATTGCTTCTATGATATTTGGATTTATAACTTTTATTTATCTCACTGTATGTAAAATCTCTATTTTAGGAATGCATACTATTGTTCCTGTATTATTCGTTAGTTCTCTTGTTTTCATTATTGGTTCCTATGCTGGAGAACCTAATGATGAAAAAATAATAGATATATTTTTTAATTTTTAATTATTTTTAAACTGGGATTATTATAATAAAATTATTATAATAATCCTATTTTATAATTTAAATAAATACTTTCATATAAAATATGAATTAGCTTTTTTATAATTTTATAGTAATACTATATTATCTATTTTATATGTACATAAGGAGGAAAGTAAAATGACAAATGCAATACTTACAGATTTTTTAAAAAGTCTAGCTTTACTTGGTGTTTTTTTATTACTTGGTGTTTTTATAAGAGCGAAAGTAAAAATATTTCAAAAAACTTTTATCCCAGCTGGAATTATAGGAGGATTTCTACTTTTAATATTAGGACCACAATGTTTTGATTTATTACCAGTTCCAAAAGAGTGGTTTAATATCTATTCACTTTTACCTGGAGTTTTTATAGTTCCTGTTGTTGCTGCTGTTCCTCTAGGTTTATCTATTGGAGCTAAAGGGAAAAATAAGGAAGCTGATTTTTTAAAAAATATTTTTCCTTTAATGGGAATAGGATTAGTAGTTTCATTATTTCAATTTGCAATAGGGTATGGAACTCATGTTTTATTTTCTAATGAAAATTTATATGATGTATTTGGAATAGAACTTGCTATTGGATTTGTAGGAGGACATGGAACTGCTGGTACATTAGGTAATATTTTATCTGGTTTAAATCTACCTTACTGGCAAACTTCACAAGGGGTTGCTACAACAACTGCTACCTTTGGAATAGTAGGAGGAATTTTAATTGGAATTGCCTTAATTAACTGGGCTGCACGTCATGGGCAAACTGCTATGCTAACTAAACCAGCTGATATTCCAGAACCTATTCGTATAGGATTCCAAAAAGATATCTCAAAACAAAATTCAATAGGAAGAGAAACAACTCTATCTTCTTCAATAGATACAGTAGCATTCCATGCTGCACTTATATTTGTAGCCTGTGGATTAGCATATTTAATCTTATCAATAACAAAAAAATTACAAATTCCTGTGTTAAGTAGCATCTCTGTTTGGGCATATGCTATGATAGTTATGTTTACTATTTGGGGTATTATGAATAAATTAAATCTTCAATATTTAGTTGATGATAAAGTAAAAAGTAAAATTTCTGGTTCTTTTACAGAATATGCTGTTATTGCCGCTATAGCAAGTTTACCTATAAAAGCAGTAGCAGCTTATATAGTTCCTATATTAGTAATGGTTGTTATTGGATATATTGTTACTACTGGAGCTCTTTTCTTTTTCTGTAAAAGATATTTAAAAGGATATTGGTTTGAACAGATGATTGCAACTTTAGGTATGAGTACTGGTGTTTTCTTAACAGGAGTTCTTTTACTTCGTATTTGTGACCCTAATTTAGAAAGTCCTGCACTTGCTAATTATTCTTTATCTTACACAATAACAAGTATAATATATTTTGCTATGTTAAATATGTTTATCATGATGCCTATGACTTCTGGAGCTGGTTTTACAGCTATGGTAGCACTAGGACTTGGAATAGTTATTTTATTTATTTCCATGATTAGCAGTCGTGTATTTTTCGGAAAAGAATTTAAAGGAAATTAAAAATAATTTTAAATAATAAAAAAGAGTAAGCTAGAAATAAAATTTCTTATCTTACTCTTTTCTTTTATAAATTAAATTTTTTTATTAGTTTTATTTAAAAAGAAAAATATAATTCCTGATATAATTAAGTATACTAATGTTACTAATATAAATTTATTTCCTATATTTTCTTTTAGTCCTACTACTCCTATTGGAGAAAGAAGAACATACACATAAACTGTTGTTGTTACAATTAATCCACATACTGGTTTAGCATATTTCCACTCTATTAATGAAACTTCTTCTTTCTCTTGTTGAGTATATGGAACTTTCATTGGAGCTATATATCCTATTATAACCATTATACAAATACATAATATAAATAATCCGCCTAATAAGTGTAAAAAACTTATATTAACTTTATATACAAATTGAAATACCCCATACAAAAACATGAAAACAAATATTGATATTTTAGCTGCAATAGGTGGTATTTTTTTAGAGAAAAAACCAACAAATACAATTACTAAAGTTGGAACATTGAAAAATCCCATAAATTTTTTCATAAAATCAAATAAACCATTTGGAGCATTTGCAATATATGGAGCCATAAATATTGAAATTAATCCCAATACTGTTCCAAATATTTTTCCAACTTTAACTAGTTTTTTATCATCAATATTTGGAGCAAATAACGGTTTAAAGATATCTAAGCAGAAAATTGTTGAAGCTGAGTTTAATGATGAGTTAAAAGAACTTAAAATAGCACCGAATAAAACAGCTCCAAAGAATCCAACTAAATAAGTAGGTAGAACTCTATTTACTAATATTGGATATGCAAAATCTCCTTTTGTTATTTCTGATCCATATAGTTGATAAGCTATAACTCCAGGGATAGCTAAAATTATTGGAGCAAATATTTTTAAAAGTCCTGCATATATTACTCCTTTTTGTCCCTCAGCTAAATTTTGTGCTCCAAAAGCTCTTTGAACTATAACTTGGTTTGTACACCAATAAAATGTATTAATTAATAAAATTCCTGTAAATAGTGTTGAAAAAGGAACTGGATCTGTTGTTCCACCTATTGCATTTAATTTTTCAGGACTATTTATTACAAGTTGTTCTATTCCATTTAAGACACTTCCATCTCCTAAAACTTTAAATCCTAAAATAGGTATTAATAATCCTCCTATTACTAAACCTACTCCATTTATAGTATCTGAAACCGCAACAGCTTTCAATCCTCCAAATATTGCATATATTCCTCCAACTATTCCAATTCCCCATATACTTACTATTAAAGCCGCATTTTCTGAAATATTTAACATATCCGATACATTAAACAAAGCGTTCATAGCGATTCCACCAGAATAAAGGATAATTGGTAAAGATATTACTCCTAAACTTATCAAAAATAGAATTGCTACTAAATTTCTTGTTCCTTTATCATATCTTTCTTCTAAAAATTGAGGTACAGTTGTAAAACCACTTTTCAAATATCTTGGTAAAAAATATAATCCCATAAATATCAAAGTTATACCTGAAGTAACCTCATATCCTATAACTGATAAGCCACCCATAAAAGCATTTCCATTCATTCCAACTAATTGTTCTGTTGATAAATTTGTAAGAAGTAATGAACCTGCTATTACAACTCCACTTAAGCTTCTTCCTCCTAAAAAATAACCTGTATTTGTTTCAAGATTTTCATCTTTTGTAAAATACCAAGAAATTACAGCAACTAAAACTGTAAAAAATATAAATGACCCTATTGCTAATATATTCATTATTATCACCCCGTCTATATTTTAAATTTCCAAATAATTCTTAAGCTTGTTTTATTCTAGGCATCCACATTGGTTCTTTTCCTAATTCTGCCCATATATATTTAAGTAAAAGTTCTGATTTTAGCTCTTTATAATCTTCGTTATCCCAAAGATTATTTATTTCATTTGGGTCTTCTTGTAAGTCATACAACTCTCCATAAGTTTTGTTATAGTAAACAGTTATCTTATATCTTTTATCTACATAAGTTTTTAAATGAATTGTTGTTGGTTCATGATGATTTTCACAAATAGCATGGTCTCTTACTTCTAAATCTGGATTTTCCCAGACTTTTTTCTGGTCTATTCCTGTCATATCATAAGGTATTTTTAAATCACAAAAGCTTAAAAATGTTGGCGCTAAGTCTACTAACGACTGAATAGATGAAGAAACTTTATTTTCAGGAACATGATTTGGATACCTAACAATAAATGGTACTTTTATTAAATCTTCATAATGAAATGGACCTTTTCTAATTAATCCATGTTGTCCTACAAAATGTCCATGGTCTGTTGTGAATACAACTATTGTATCTTCTGCTAAACCAAGTTCATCTAATTTATTTAAAATTTCTCCTATATATTTGTCCATCATTGATACCATTCCATAGTATAAAGCTAAATCTTTCTTTATATCTTCTATTTTTTGAAGGTGAGAGTGCATTCCATGAATTCCAAATCCTGTTTCTTTATATTCATCAAAATTAGGATTCTCTTCTTGTGTTTTTTGAAAATGTGGTGGATTCTTTAAATGTTCTCCTGGAACTAATCCATTTATAGTTAATTTTTCTGGGTCATACATTGAGGCCCATGGCTCGGGAACAAAATATTCAGGATGTGGATCAAAAAAACTTGCCCATAAAAAGAAGCTTTCGTCATTATTTTTATATTCTTCTAACATTTTATTTGTTCTTTCAGCTATCCAAGTATTATAATGGTATTTTTCTGGTATCTCCCATTTACCCCAATTTCTTCTACTATTTAAAATATTTCCTTCTTGTTCAACTAAAATTTCTAATCTAGGATATTCTTTTTCTGACATATTTCCTGTTGGCTCTAAATAATAATCTCTCCAATTTTTACATCCTTTTTCTTCTAACCAAAGTGCGTAATGTTGCCCTACATGAGCTTCATTTGTGTGATTTCTAGCAAGTTCTACGTGATCAAACCCATAAAATATATCTTTATAACTTCTCCAAAATTCCAAATCTTGTAGACATGGATAAGCTTCTAAGGATGGAAACTCCAGAGTTGAAGCCAATGGTTGAAAATGTGCTTTTCCTATTAAAGCACTCTTATATCCAGCCTTTCTAAATTCATTACCTATTGTATTTTCTGTTTCTGGTAATTTTACACCTAAAGTCCAAGCACCATGTTGACTTGGATATTTTCCTGTAATTATAGACCCTCTTGTAGGAGTACAAGTTGGATTAGGACAATAGGCTCTATCAAATGTTGTTCCTTCCCTAACAAGTCTATCTAAATTTGGAGTTATAATTTCTTTATTAAAAGCTCCTATTGTATTAAAATGTTGTTGGTCACTTGTTATCAATAGAATATTAGGTCTTTTTTTCATTAAACTTCCTCCTAAATAATTATTTTTTAATTCGAATTAAATATTGTAATATATTTATACCACTAACTTATTATTGTGTCAATATTTTTTTAAATATTATATTTTCTGTTTTTTTTATATTATTTTAATACATTTATTTATAAAACATATCTTGGAACAAATTTATAAAAAAATAAAAGAGCTATACTTTTATAGCTCTTTTATTTCAATTTATTTATATATTATAAAATTTTTCTTTAATCACAGGGTATACACTCGATTTTAATTCTTTATCCGTATCAATTTCGCTTACAACTATTATTTTTTTAAAATCTAATATTTGCTTTTGGTGAATATAAGAAAAAAGATAGTTAATAAAAATTTCGTTTTTAAATATTTCTCCACATAATATTATCTTCTTAGGATAAAAAAGAGTAAACATATTTAATAATATTATTCCTAAATATTTAGAAGCTTCTTCCAATAAAATTAATATCTCATTTTCTCCTAAACTTCCAGCTTTTAATATTTTCTTAAAATCAATATTTTTTTCATCTCCTTTCGCTAAATTATATAAAATTGGCATTTTTTCACTATTAAATATTTTTTTTACTTTCTTTATTAGTGCTTTTTCTGAAAAATTATTTTCGAAACAACCACGTCTTTTACAAATTGGACAAATTTCATTATCATCTATTACTATTGAATGTCCTACTTCTCCACTAAATGCAGAATCTTTTTTAAATAATTCTCCTCCAATGACTAAACTTCCTCCTACTCCTATTCCATATTTTAATAGAAAGAAATCATTTAAATCATTATTAATAAACATTTGTTGAATAGCTAAATTTTTAACATTATTACTAACTATAATAGGAACATTAAATTTTTTTTCAAAAATTTTTTTTAGAAAAACCTCTTCATTCCAAAATCCTATGAAGTCAATTGTTTTTCCTTCTACTGAATCTACTGCTCCTACAACTCCTATTCCAATTCCTAAAATTTCAGTAAAACTTATTTTAGTGTCTAATAAAAACTTTTCTAAATATTCTAGTAGTTGTTTCAAATATTTTTCTGGTTCTTGGTTTTCTAGTTCTAAAATTATTTTATTTAAAATATCCCCTTTTAAATTTGTTATAATTATTGTTGTTTTATTTTTTTTTATATCTATTCCTATTACTTTTTTATAATCATAATTTATTTTTAATAAAACTTTTTTTCTTCCTGGTTTATCACTCTCTAACATTCCAATTTCTTCTATAATTTTCTCTTTTAATAAAGGTGCACATAAATCTGTTACTGTACTTGGTGAAAGTTTTATTCCTTCTGATAAATCTTTTTTGGATATTCCTTCATTTTTTCTTAAGTAATTTAGTATTTTAGAGGTATTTTTTTCTTTAATATCTTTTATCTTCATTTTTCCCACTCTTTTCTACATCTTTTCTTTTCTATTATAACATAGGTATTAAATTTTCTCTATAAATTAAATCAAAATTTCATTATAATCAAAAAAGCTATAAACAAATTAACTGTCTACAGCTTCAAAATACTAAAAAACTATAATATTCATTTATAATTTTTTAGATAAATCTAAAAAAATTATATGTACATATTATCAAAATAATCATTAAAACAACTGAAAATATTTTATCTACTCCCTTATTTGATAATCTTTTAGAAATTGTACTTCCTATAAATCCCCCTGCAATTCCTCCAATTATCATAAAAATTAAATCCATAGAATTATAAGTTGGAACTGTTTTAGTTATAAATGTTGTAAGTAAACTTGTTGTCTGTGAAAAGAAAATTATATATATTGAATTTAGTGAACAAGTCTTAGAATTCATATTAAAAAAATAAGCAAGTATAGCTATATTGATAGGTCCACCACCTATTCCTAAAAAAGCTGATATCATTCCTAAAGAAAAACCAATTAAAGCAGCTATCCCTAAATTATTTACATTCTTCATAGTTATTTTCTCTTTATTTTTTATAAACCAAAATACATATAGAGTCATAATTATAAGAATAATTGCTTGTCCAGCTCCTATAAGATTATCATTTTTAAATATTGCTCTTGTTAGCTGAAATACTTGTTTTCCAATTACTCCACCTATTGCTGCCCCTAATGCTAAAGTAGTACTCTTTACCTTATCTAATTTTACTCCACTATTTCTACTTTTTAAAAGTGAAACTATACTCATAGAAAAAACAGTACATCCAGACATAAAGTTTATTGTAGAGATAGGTAATCCTGAAAATGCATCATACACTGGTTTTATTATTATTCCGCCACCTATCCCACTAATTGCTCCTGTTGTTGTTGCTAATAAAGATACGATTAGATTGAATAAATTTGTCATAATTTTTCCCTTTCTATATTTTTATTTTTCATTTTTATATTATATCACATTTTTATTTTTTATAAATTATCTTTTTTCTATCTTCAATTTTCTATGTATAAAAAAAGGTAGCAAAATCCTTTTCACTTTGCTACCTTTTTTTCTTACATACTTATATAATCATTTTTATCTTTGCTTGAAGCTTTTTCACACTCTACTTTATTTACTTTATATCCTTTTTTTATCTCAAGCTCTCCAGCTAATATAGGATCATTTGTCCTAACTTGTTCTTGATATAATTTTTCTCTTAATTCTTCTAAAATAGATTGAGATTTCTCATCCTCAACTAAGTTATTTCTTTCACTAGGATCATAATAAAGATCAAATAGTCCCTCTCTATATTTTATTTGCTCTTTTAACCCATTTTTCATTAAAAAAGTTTTAGGGTCTGACTCATCTATATTTGAAAGGTTTATTTTATTCCAATTATTGTCATAATATTTAATGTATTTATAACGATTAGTTCTTATACATCTTACAGGTTCATAAGATGTATGAAAATTTATTTCAGAAAAAATAAAATCTCTTATCTCTTCTTTACTATTATCAAAAACTTTTTTAAATGACTTTCCTTCTAAATATTCCGGCTTCTCCAATGATAATAGTTCACACAATGTAGGAAATACATCTATATGTGATACCAGATTATCCATTACCTCTCCATTACTTTTAGCTCCAGGTACTCTTATTATCATAGCTACTCCTATTCCATTATCAGTCAAATTACACTTATTAAATGGAAGAGCTACTCCATGATCTGTTGTATAAATTATAATTGTATCCTCATATAGTTTATTTCTTTTCAAAGCATCTAAAATTAATTTAATATTTTCATCAGCATAATAAGCTGTTGTCATAAATTGAGCATGATCGTGTCTATTCTCTTCATTATTGGTAATAGGGAAAATAGGTTTCACATATCTTTCATCTATTTTATCCAATACCTTTATTGGATATGGACGATGAGTACTATGCATACCATAAGCTATAAAAAATGGTTTTTCTTTATCATAATTATCTAACCACTTCACAACTTCCATAGCATTATCTCTATCCCAAATATGTAAATCCTCTTTTACAAACTCTTTAGATGAAGTTGTTAAAATATTTTCATATCCTAAATCATGTAGTCCATTTTCTTCTAAATCTAGATACCATCCATATTCATGTTGAATTCCTGATAAACATGTTGTATATCCATTATTCTTCAAAAAATTAGCTAAATGATTTTCTGGTTTTGCCAATGAAAATCCTCTTTGAGCTAAACCTAGCATTCCATTTTGATGAGGATATGTCCCAGTTAGAAGCCCTGCTCTACTTGGAGAGCAAGTTGGTCCTACACAATAAGTATTTGTAAAAGTTAAGGCATCTTTTGCAAACTCTTTTAGATTATCAGTAGGAATATCATATCCATAGGGACTTAATACTCTACCACTATCATGAGTATTTATATATATTACGTTCATTTTATTTCTCCTTTTTTATAAATATTGGTGAGCTCCATGCTACTCCACCATCTCTTTGCCATACTCTTACCCTTATATTATTTATATTTTTAGTATTGATCTCTTTTTTTATTCTTCTAGTATATCCAATCTTAGGAACAGCTCTAGAAATTTTTATCTTATAAGCATTATGCCACCATGGATCTGTTCTATAGTATTCTGTAAAATTAAATGTATCTTTTAATAATTTTTTAGCTTCATCTAATAATGGAATAAGTCTTGAATTTTCAAATAACTCTTTTACTTTTAAAGTATACTCCTTTCCATCAACTCTTAGTAATATTTCACTCTCTAATGGAGCTGAAATTTCAAATATAAATCCTTCTGTTGTTACAGCACTTGGTCCCATCCATTTTCCAGTAGCTGTTGTTTTATATGATGTTATATCAAACTCACAACTATTTTCTGTAACATTATATAATTTTTGTCCAAAATTACTCCAACATTTCTCTATTGATAAAATTTTACCAGAAGTTTTTAAGCTTCCATGCCAATTTTTAGAAACTATATCTGGAAATATTCTTCTATCTGGACCCCAACCTAAATCTAATTTAAACTTAAAAGTTACATTTTCTGGTAATTCTTTTCTTTCCCATGTTGAAGTATGAGGAATATAATCAGTAGTAATATTATCCTCAATTATCTCTATTCTATCTATTGAATTAGAAGCTTCTACATCCAATACTAATTTAGAATTTTCTTTTCCTTCAATTTCTTCTCCCATTACAGCACCATCAATAGAAAAATCTAACTTTATTCTATCTTTACTTACTCCATAAACTCTTCTCTTTTCAAAAGCTTCCCATATACTTTCTTTACTATTTTCTTCTGCTAGCACTGCTATATATCCAAATCCATATACTCCTGGTACTGAGTGGTTATCTCCAGAAGCTATTACTCCAAACTTATGTCCTTTTTCCCATCCTTTTTCTACTGCAGTAGCTCCTGTTCTTGGTCCCATATGAACATGTCTATCCATTCCTATTTGACTCTCATCATTTTCACTAGAACCATGTGATGAATATATTTCTACAAATGGAGAAAATTTATCATTGTGAGTTTCCCAATTTTTTCCTCTATGTTCCAATTGATAAGCTAAATGATGAGGTATTCCAATACATTTTTCATCGCTATATTTTTTTACTAACTCTTCATATCTCATAGGAAATACTGGTAAGTTATTATTATTTAAGAAAAATATATTGTGATCTCCATCTTTTCCAGCTCCTTGCCACTCATATCCCATAAACATAGGAAATCCTTCTGCATTTACCTTTTTAGTAAATTCTCTTATATACTCCCAATCTTTTTCTACTTTTTCATCTGTATATCTATCTTCTACCCCTAATCCACTTTCATCTTTTCTCATATAATATGGATAATATGCAAATGGCCAAAAATCAAATAATTCTTTTACTTGTTCAAACCATTTTGGTAGCTCCTCTATTTTTTCATGATGTAGATTACTATGCATATCACTCCATAATATCTTGTATTTACCCATTTCCCTTCTCTCCTTCTTTAATATTTTAAAGGTATTTTCCTTTGTAACTTATTCATAAGACTTGTAAATTTTAAAGTTGTTATATGCGGTCTTGTTATGGCATTTCCTACCACAACTGCATGTGCTCCTAAATACAAACTTTTTATTGCATCATCTGGAGTCCAAATTTTTCCTTCCATTATAACTACTCCCAAATCTTTACAATACTCTACTATTCTCACTAACTCTTCAAATACTGGAGAGTCTGTTGATTTAGGATTTTCATTAAATCTATATAGAGTAGTAGCTACCATATCAGCTCCTAACTCTAATGCATATTTTGCTTCTTCAGCATTTCTAATATCTGCTAAAATAAGAATATCAGGATATTTCTCTCTTATTTTAGGAATTATATTGTAGGCTTTTTCTCCATTGCTATTTAATCTATCAGTGGCATCTACTGCCACTATATCTGCTCCAGCTTCTATTACAGCATCTACCTCTTTCATAGTTGGAGTTATAAATACATCTTCTGTTTCCATATTTATTTTCCATAATCCTATAATTGGTTTATCTGTGATACCCCTTACCTTTACTATGTTTTCAGGAGTATCTATTCTATAACCACAAGCATCTCCCCATTCTCCACACTCTACCAATTTTTCTATGATTCCTGGTAAATATAATGGATCAGTTTTTTTTACTTGGCAAGAAAGTATCAATCCATTCTTTATTTGGTCTATTATCTTTTTATTTTTAGTATTCATAATCCCCACCTACATTATACTAAAATTTTATATAATTATAAAGTTGAAATATACTCATCAATTTCAGTTCTTATTAGATTCACAGTTGGTCCATATATAACTTGAAGATTTTTTCCTCTAGTAACTACATTATGAGCTCCTGTTTGTTTTAATAACTCTATATTAACTTTATCTAATTTTTTTACTGTTACTCTTAATCTAGTAGCACAGTTATCTAAATCATCTATATTATCTAACCCACCTAATGCTTCTACTATTGTTTTTGCTTGTCCAGCTTGATATTTATTACTTAATTTTTTCTCTGCTTCTTCATCACTTTCTCTACCAGGTGTTTTAGCATTTAATTTTTCTATTAATAATTTAAATAAGAAATAGTTAGCTATAAAAATTGGTATTCCCCAAATAACTATCCAAATCCAATTTGTTTTTGCATTTCCTTGGAATACTCCAAATAATAGAAATTCTACAAGTCCTGCTGAGAATGTTGAACCTATTGTAACTTTTGCCATAGCTGCTATTACAAATGAGATCGCAAATGAAATTGCTTCAGCTACGAATAATAATGGAGAAGCAAATAATAAAGCAAATGATATTGGTTCAGTAACTCCTGTTATAAAAGCTGTTAAAGCTATTGAAAATAAAAATCCAAATGTTGCTTTTCTTTTTGGACCTGCTGGTATAGCTCTATACATAGCTAAACATACAGCTGGCATAGTAAATAACATATGGAAATATCTTCCACTATTATAAAGAGCTATATTTGAAAAATAATGAGTTGTATTTGGATCAGCAAGTTGAGCTAAGAAAATTGTTTGCCATCCTTCTATTACTTTTCCACCTATTTCTAATGTTCCTCCAGCTGCTGTTGTCCAGAAAGGAAGATAGAATACATGGTGTAATCCTATTACATAGAAACTTCTTAAAATAAGTCCATATATAAAAGCTCCAACTAATCCTAAACCTTCAGTAATAGTTCCAAAATAAGATATCATATTTGCTACTGCTGGCCATATAAATACCATTACCAAAGAAATTCCCATAAATACTACTGTATTTACTATTGGAACAAATCTAGCTCCACCAAAGAAAGCTAATACATCTGGTAATTTTGTTTTATAATATTTATTATGAACAACTCCTGTTACTATACCTGCCAATACTCCTCCAAATACATTCATATTTAAAGTTTTTATTCCAAATTGCATAGCTTGTCCATATAAACGAATATCTGCTCCAGCTGGTGCCTCTTTTCCAAGTATACTCATAAAAGCTCCTGTTCCAGTTAAAAGAACAAAGTATCCAACTACTGCAGATAATCCTGCTGAACCTTTTTCTGCTTTAGCAAGTCCTGCTGCTATTCCTACTGCAAATATTAATGGTAAAGCTCCAAATACCCCATTTCCTACTGCATTCATTAATTTAAATAATCCTTGTAAAAAAGAGTTATCTAAAACCGAATAAGCTTTTATTACTGCTCCAGATGATAGTGCTGCCGCTATCCCTAAAAATAACCCTGCTACAGGTAAAATAGAAATAGGCATCATTATCGCTTTACCTAATTTTTGCCCAATTCCAACAAAACTGTCTTTTAAACTTACTTTTTCTTCCATTTTCAATCCTCCAAATTAATTTTATATCCCTATATGCAGAGTATAATATATTAATTTTCACTTGTCAATACAAATTTTATGTTGTATTATATATATTGTAGAACTTGTATTATTTATTAATAAGTTGTTATTTTATTAAGGAGATTTTTATTATGGAAGAAAAAAAAGTATCTAAATATCAAGTAATTGAAAATTATATCATTGAAAATATTCATTCTAATATTTTTAAGGCTGATGATATTTTACCAACGGAAAGTGAACTAGCAGAAAAATTTTCTTGCTCAAGAGTTACTGTAAGACAAGCTTTGAGTAATCTTACTTATAAGGGAATTATCTATCGTATTCAAGGAAAAGGTTCTTTTGTATCTAAAGAACATACTTTAAAGCGTTCTCCACTACTTAAAAGTTTTACTGAAGATATGATTGAAATGGGGAAAAAACCTTGGTCAATTGTTGAAAAATTTCAAATTATAAAAGCTGGGGAGCATATTGGAAGAATAATGGGATTAAAACCTACTGACAATATTTATTATATTGAAAGACTCAGATTTGCTGATAATGATCCACTTCTTTTTGAAAAAACATATATGGAAGTTAGTAAGCACCCTGAGATGTCTGTAAAAATATTGGAAGGGTCAAAATATGAATACGCTAAAAAACATGGAATGGAAATATCTATATCTTATCAAAATATAGCCCCTGTATTTGCTCCAGAAAAAATAGCTGAAAAACTGAAAATTTCTTCTAAAACACCAATTTTAAAATTATCAAATATTACCTATCTAAAAAATGGAGAATTATTTGATTACAATGAATTATATATGAATACTGAATTATATCAATTAGACATTGTTAAAAAAGTTGAAAAATAATAAAAAGTTAGTATTAATAAAAAATGGGCTGTACAAAATAAAATTGTAACAGCCCACTTTTTAAATACTTTTTTATATTAAAACCTTAATTGCATATCTATATGTGGAATACCATCTTCATCATATACTTCTGATATAGAAACAAAACCAAGAGATGAATAAAAATCTTTTAAATAATTCTGAGCTCCAATGGTTATCTCTCTTGCTTCAAATTTTTCTTTTGCAACCTCTATAGCTTGAAGTAATATTTTTCTAGCTAATCCCTTTTTTCTATATTTTTCATTGGTTAAAACCCTACCAATAGATACCTCTGGATAAGATAATCCTCTAGGAAGTATTCTACAATAACACATAATTTCATCAGCTATTTCATCTAAAAAATAAAGATGAAGAGACTTAAAATCCTTTCCATCTAAATCTAAATATGGACAATTTTGTTCAACTATGAATACTTGATTTCTAAGTTCTCCTATTTTATAAACTTCTTTTCCACTAAGTTCTTCAAATGATTTTAATACTATTTTCATAATTTTCACCTAATTATATCTCTTATTCTATTCCTCTACATATACAGTGGCAAAGTTATGAAGAGTCACAGGATGAACTCCTAAACCTTTAATATACTTTTGAGCACCAACTGATAAATTTCTATTATAAAGCATAACATCTGGAGCATCATCAACTATTAAAATTTGAGCTTCCTCATATAACTCTTTTCTAGTTTCTGGATTAATCTCTATCTTAGCTTTATCTAATAGTTCATCAACTTTTTTATTCTCATAAAAATCTCTGTTTCCAGCTCCACCTTTAGCAGAAGAATGGTACATAGCATAAAGTCCATAGTCAGCATCTCCTGTTACAACTCCCCATGAACCTAAGAATAAATCATGTCTTCCTTTTTCAGTGATATCCCAATAAGCACTTGTTTCAACTATTTCAACTTTTAAATCTATTCCTATCTCTCTTAAATATGCTTGAACTATCTCAGCTGTTTGAGTATTTGCCTCTCCGCTGAAAACTAAAATACTAGTAGTAAATCCATTTTCATACCCAGCTTCCTTCATAAGCTCCTTTGCTTTCTCTACATTGTACTCATAATTTTTAGTTTTATCAGTAAATCCAAAAACTCCTGGAGCTATTGGAGAAGTTGCTACCTTACCATTCCCATTTAATATTACATCAACAATAGCTTGCTTATCAATAGCATAGTTTATTGCTTTTCTTACTCTTACATCATTTAATGGAGATTTTTGCATATTCATTCCAATATATGAGTAAGATATAGATGGCTTAGTTAAAAGTTGTAACTTAGGATTATTTTTTATATTTTCCTCATCTACTGAACTGATAGCTATTGCTATATCTATCTCTCCAGTTTCTAATCCTATAGCTCTATTTGAAGCTTCTATTACATTTTTAAATACTATGTATTTTAAGCCTTTTTCATTTTTATCATAGAAATCTTCATTTTTTTCTAAAACTATTCTATCTCCGTATATCCACTCTTTAAATTTATAGCTTCCTGTTCCAATAGGAGTCTCTTTTAAAGCCTCTGAATTTTCAGTCAATAATTTTTTACTTACTATTCCTAACGCTGGGTGTGATAGATGAGCTAATAATGGTCCAAATGGTGTTTTTGTTACAAGATTAACTGTATAATCATCTACTATTTCTATTTTTTCTATTGGTGGTAAAACAAAGGCTATTCTAGGAGAGTTCATCATTCTTTCAAATGAAAACTTTACATCTTCAGCAGTAAAATCATATCCATTATGGAATTTTACTCCCTTTCTTAGATGAAATTGCATAGTTTTATCATCTATTTGCTCCCAAGATTCTGCAAGTCCTGGATGAATTTGCATATTTTCATCAGATTCTACAAGTCTTGAATAGATAAGTCTATTTGCTCTTAGAGAAAATCCATCATTTCCTTGATGAATATCCAATGATTTAGCCTCTCCATCTTGAGCTATTACAAGTTCCTCTTTTACTTTTTTAGTTTCTGCTTTTTCTCCGCAAGCTGTGAATAAAAATATCATACTTGTTAATACCACTAATAATTTTTTTAACATTTTTCCTCCAAAATCTTTTATAATAATAAAATAAAAAGAGTGAAAAAGTCTATTTCAAACTTTGAACCTTTTCACTCGTACATTAAAAACTAGTATTGTTTCATTAACTCTCTTACTTTAGATATCACTTCATCTTTAGAGATTTCAAAAGTTTCTCCTGTCTTTCTTATCTTTAACTCAACAATTCCCTCAGCAGCTTTTTTACCACAAATTACTTTGAATGGGAATCCTATTAAGTCAGCATCTTTAAATTTAAATCCAGGTCTTTCATCTCTATCATCAAGTATAGTATCTATTCCCTCATCTAATAATGAGTTGTATAACTCTTCAGCAAGAGCAACTTGTCCAGCATCTTTCATATTAGCTGGAATTACATCTACTACATATGGAGCTATTGCTGATGGCCAAACAATTCCAAATTCATCATTGTTTTGCTCAATAGCAGAAGCAAGAGTTCTTGAAACTCCTATTCCATAACATCCCATTATTATTGGATGTGTTACACCTTTCTCATCTATAAATGTAGCTTCTAATTTTTCAGAGTATTTAGTTCCTAGTTTGAATATATGTCCAACCTCTATTCCTCTAGCAGAAGCAAGAGTTCCTCCACATTTTTCACAAACGTGTCCAGGTTTTACAGTTTTTACATCTTTTATTATATCAGCTTTGTAATCTCTTCCATAGTTTACATTAATATAGTGAGTATCTATTTTATTTCCTCCAGCTGTGTGATTAGTAATCTCTAATACAGTATCATCAGCTACTACTTTGATATCTCCTAAATCAATTCCAAATGGTCCAATAAATCCTTTTACTAGTCCTAACTTTTCTAATTGCTCATCAGTTAATAACTCAACCTCTATTGCATCTACAGCATTTTTAAGCTTAGTTTCATTAACTTCATAATCTCCTCTGATTAAAACCATATATACTTGGTCAGTTCCCATATCTCTATACATCATAGCTTTTACTGTTCTCTCCACAGGAACTTTTAAGTATTCTACTACATCTTCTATTTTAGATACATTTGGAGTATCTACTAATTCTACAGCTTTTAATTCCTCTTTTTCAGCATGGAAAACTTTACTTACAGCTGTTTCTACGTTTGCTGCGTAATCACAGCTCTCACAGTAGATGATTTCATCTTCTCCAGAATCTGCTAATACGTGGAACTCTTTTGATCCACTTCCTCCTATTGCTCCAGAGTCAGCCTCAACAGGTCTAAATTTTAAACCACAGCTTGAGAAAATTCTCTTATAAGTAGCTTCCATATTATCAAACTCTTCATCTAAAGACTCTCTTGTAGCATGGAAAGAGTAAGCATCTTTCATTATAAACTCTCTTCCTCTCATAAGTCCAAATCTTGGTCTTATCTCATCTCTAAATTTAGTTTGAATTTGGTAAAGGTTTAAAGGTAATTGCTTGTATGAAGCAACATCATTTCTGATAACATCAGTTACTACTTCTTCGTGAGTTGGTCCTAATACGAAATCTCTCTTAGCTCTATCTTGTAATTTCATCATAAGAGGTCCCATTACTTCCCATCTTCCACTCTCTTTCCAAAGTTCAGCTGGTTGTAATACTGGCATGAATATCTCTTGAGCTCCTGCTCTATCCATCTCTCTTCTTACAATATTTTCTACTTTTTTAAGAGCTTTTAATCCTAACGGTAGGTAAGTATACACTCCGCTAGTTAATTTCTTAATCATTCCAGCTCTCAAAAGAAGTTTATGACTTGCTATCTCTGCTTCTTTTGGAGTTTCTTTAAGTGTCTTAATATAACTCTTACTGAATCTCATTTTTTCCTCCATATAAATTTTATTTTACTCTATATTTTATCATATTATCTCTTATTTTGTCTAAAGTTTTTTAATCTTTCTTAACTATTATTTTACCTCTTTAAACTTTTCAGAAATATCTACAAGAAGATATTCATTTTTTATCTCACCATGATTCTCTTTTAAATATTCATAACATATATCTTTAACAAGTTTTATAGTTTTTACATCATGTACTATATCTACAAATTTTAAATCACTTAATCCACTCTGCCTTGTACCAAAAATCTCTCCAGACTTTCTAAGTCTCAAATCCTCTTCGGCTATTTTAAATCCATCTTGTGTTTCTTCCATAACTTGAAGTCTAGCCTTTGAAGTAGCATTATCTGTCTTAGAAACTAAAAAACAGTAAGATTGATGCTGCCCTCTTCCAACTCTCCCACGTAGTTGATGTAGAGCAGAGAGTCCAAATCTCTCAGCATTATTGATTACAATTATAGATGAGTTAGGTACGTCCACCCCTACCTCTATAACCGTTGTAGATACTAAGATATCCAATTCTTTATTTTTAAATCTACTCATTATCTCATCTTTTTCAGAGTTTTTCATTTTTCCATGTAAAACTCCTATCTTATAATTTGGTAAAAATTTTTCTACCTCTTCCATAAGCTCTGCTGTTGATTTTGCTGAAAGTTTTTCACTCTCCTCTATAAGTGGAGCTATAAAGTAAGCTTGCCTTCCTTGGGAAAGCTTTTTATCTATAAAATCATACATAGTTTCTATCTCTTCATCTGTGGCTATCCACTTAGTACGAATTGGTTTTCTCCCTGGTGGTAACTCATCTATTACAGATACATCTAAATCTCCATAGATACTCAGTGCTAATGAACGTGGAATAGGTGTAGCACTCATTACCACAAGATTAGCAAGCACTCCTTTATCTCTTAGAGCCTTTCTTTGCAATACTCCAAATCTATGTTGCTCATCTATTATTATCATACCTAATCTGTGAAAAACTACACTCTCTTCTATAAGTGCATGTGTTCCTATTACTATCCCTACATCTCCATTTGCTATATCTTCTAAAAGTCTTTGTTTCTTCTTTCCAGTAAAACTTCCTGTAAGTAGTTCTACTCTCACTCCAAGTTTTTCAAATTTATCCTTTACTGAAAGATAATGCTGTACAGCTAATATCTCTGTTGGAGCCATAAGTACCCCTTGATAAGAGTTTTCTAACATATATAGAAGTAACACCATAGATACAGCAGTCTTTCCACTTCCTACATCTCCCTGTACTAACCTATTGACCACTCTTCCATTTGCTAAGTCTTTATATATCTCTGTGATTACTCTCTTTTGTGCATTAGTAAGTTCAAAAGGTAGAGATGATAGATAAGCTTTCACTAAAGTTTTTTTATCCTCAAGATGATACCTCTCTATATTTTGATTATCCACCTCAAACCTTTTCTGGAGTATTCCCATCTCTAAAACTAAAAGTTCTTCTACAACAAAACGTCTTTTAGCTTCCTCTAAATTTTTACTATTCTTAGGAAAATGTATCTCTCTTAGAGCCTCTTTTCTCCCCATAAGTTTGTATTTTTTTATAATCTCTTCTGGAATATTTTCTTCTATTACAGCAAGAGTTGTATTTAACATCTTCTCCATAAGTTTTCTTAAAGAGTTCTGTGGTAACTCCTTACTTGAACTATATATTGGGAGTATCTCTCCCTCATCTAATCTCTTTTGATTACTACTCAACTTAAACTCTGGATTTACTATCTGAAATATATATCCTCTCTTGACTTGACCAATAAATATATATTCCTCTCCTATCTTAAGAGTTTTTCTAAGATATGGCATCTGAAACCATACCAACTCTATTATCCCACTTCCATCTGTGGCAGTAGCTTTTACCATCTTAAGTCCTGAACGAGTAGGGGGAGCTGTTACAGTCATAAGTGTAGCTTTTAAAACTACATACTCCTCCCCTCTCAACTCTCCTATTTTTTTTATATTAGTTCTATCATCATAGGCTCTTGGAAAGTAGTAGAGCATATCAGCTATTGATTTTATTCCCAGCTTCTCTAACTTTTTTAAATTTTTAGCATCTATACCGATGTCTATGTTTTCCAATGGCCAATATATTGTGTTATATCTTCCCACTTTCTCACTCCTTTCCTTTTCAATATCTTTTATTATATCATAGATATTATTAACTTTCTAAAGAAATATCTTTAAAAAAATGATATAATTAAGATAAAAAATTATCGGAGGTAAAGATGAGTAATCCAAAGACAGCTCTTGAACTTATGAAAGCTAGATATGAAGCTTATACTAAGGGAGATATTGAATTTATAAAAAATACACACGACCCTAAAATAGCTAAAGGAATAGATTGGAAAGAAGCAGAAGAATGGTCTAAAAATTCTAAATGGTTAGGTCTTGAAATTGTAGAAACCATAGCTGGAACTCAATTTGACAAAGAGGGGATAGTAGAGTTTAAAGCTAAGTATATAGATTTAATTAGTGGAGAAGAAGTAGTACATCATGAGAGAAGCTATTTTGTAAAAAAAGGTAGACATTGGTACTATAAAGGTTGGTTACCTATAAATAATTCATAAAAAACTAAATATATTTCTTACATTTATTATAAAAAAGTAAATAGATAATTTTAATATTTTCTTTATTTTTATCAATTTTATTAACAATAATTAGTAGATAAATAAAATAACGTATGTATTTTTTATTTTTTTATCTCCTAGAAGACCCTTTAATTCAAGGTTAGAGCTTCAGCTAAAAACACTATTTTAGAAGCTTAAAACACTATATTTTTTAACCATATAATTAGTCCAAAATAAAAAAATAGGAGGCTTAAAACCGATTTTACAAAGTCGTTTCTCAAGCTCCCTATTTTTCATATTTTGTATTAACTGATTTTTTTAATCAATTAATAATTTCCTTGCATAAGCATAGTATCAGCAACTTTTTTAAATCCAGCTATATTAGCTCCAGCTGCTAATGTAACACCATACTCTTCACTCATCTCTTTAGCTTTTTGATAGATGCCTTTCATTATCTCTTGTAATTTTTTATCTACTTCCTCTTCACTCCATTGATATCTCATACTATTTTGTGACATCTCAAGAGCTGATACAGCAACTCCACCAGCATTAGCTGCCTTAGCTGCTCCAAATTTTACTCCACTTTTTTCAAATAGATCTATTGCCTCATTAGAGCATGGCATATTAGCTCCTTCACAAACCACTTTTACTCCATTAGCTACTAATAATTTTGCATCCTCTAATACAATCTCATTTTGAATTGCACAAGGGGCAGCTATATCCACTTTTACTCCCCAAGGTTTTTGTCCAGGAAAATATTCCAATCCAAATTTCTCAGCAAAATCTTTTAAAGTTACATCTTTATTAGCTCTTAAAACTAGCATATAATCTATTTGCTCTTTAGTAAGTCCATCTTTAGCATATACATATCCTTTTGACCCAGAGATAGTAACTACTTTTACTCCTAATTCTGTCATCTTCTCAGCAGTTCCCCAAGCTACGTTTCCATATCCAGATACTGCTACAGTTTTTCCTTCAAAAGTTTCTCCCATATCTTTTAATATCTCTTGTGTAAAGTAAGTAAGTCCATATCCAGTTGCTTCAGGTCTAATTTTGCTTCCACCATAGTTTAAATGTTTCCCTGTAAGTACTCCATTTTCATATGCTCCCTTTATTCTTCTATAGTGTCCAAATAGATATCCTATCTCTTTTCCAGAAACTCCAATATCTCCAGCTGGGACATCTTTATCTGGACCTATATGACGATATAGCTCAGTCATAAAACTTTCACAGAATCTTTTTATCTCTCTCTCAGATTTATCAGTAGAGTTAAAGTCACTTCCTCCTTTTCCTCCACCTATTGGTAACCCTGTAAGTGAATTTTTAAAAGTTTGTTCAAATCCTAAAAATTTCATAGCTCCTAAAGTAACTGTTGGATGGAATCTAAGTCCTCCTTTGTATGGTCCAATTACTCCATTGAATTCTACTCTATATCCTCTGTTTACTTGAATATTTCCATTGTCATCTTCCCAAGGAACTTTAAACATTATTATTCTTTCTGGTTCAACTATTCTCTCTAATATATTTGCTTCTATGTATTGTGGATTTTTTTCTATAAATGGAGTAAGACTTGTCAATACTTCTTCTACAGCTTGTATAAATTCATCTTCTCCTTTATTTTGTCTTTTTACTTTTTCAATTACATTTTCAACATATTGCTTTGCTGATATACTCATTTTTCTCCTCCTTAACCAGTAGTTATTATTTATAATAAAAAATGATGATACAAATTAATAGCCTTAAAATCTATTTTTAGATTATATCATCATTCTCTTTAAATTAAAAGTATTTTTTATTTATATTAAAAATAAAATTTTTTTATTATTTGATTATTCCCATATAATAAGCTATATTTGCATTTTTATCTATTTTTCCCTTTATCTTAGAAGTAGTACAACTCATGATAGCAGTAGCTCCTGGTCCATGTCCAGCTTTTATACAATCACTATGAACTATTACTCCAATTGTTACTGAACCTTTTAGATAATCTCTTCCATAGCAGTTATTACAATCTTGAAGTAAAACTATATCTCCAAATCTAAGATTGTTTATCCCATACTTCTCATTTGCTTCCTTATCTCCAGTCATTATATCGTAATCTCCAGAAAAAGCTGTGGAACTTCCTACACCAGAACCCATAAGAAATGGTGGTATCTCTGTTATTACTGGAACTTCCAAACAACCATCCTCTGTAATTTTTATATCCATTTTTTCTAAAAGTTCTGGATCTATATTCATACAAGTTACATCTTCAAATCCCGCTATCTCTAATCCTTGTCCAAGAGCTTTCACCATAATTTTATCATCTAAAGTAAGCTTATCTAAAGTTTCTTCATCAAAATATACAAGAGTATGTTCTATTCCACCATGTCCTCCTGTTACAAATCCCTCTGCTCCCTTAGCATCTCCAGAAACAACTCTAGCTCTATTTCCTATACAACCTAATACCATAAGTGCAGTATTTTCAGCTGTATTTTCATTTCTCACACTAACTCCTGGCTCCACATGGTCTCCTACCCATTTCATACATGAATCTCCCACTTTTACATTGTAAGAAATTCCACCAGTAGCTGGTAATATCATAGGTTTCCCATCTCTACTTATTCTATATGGTGATGATATTATTGGGCTATGTACTTTTCCTCCAACAGATTGCATAACTAAATTTTCTTTATTTGTCTTTATCATGAAATACCTCCCTCAAAATGTTTTATTTCCTATATCTTAATATATTTTTTCATTCAAGTAAATAGTAAAATCTATATAATATTTTTTAATGTTTGATATTTATCACGTTTTATGATAAAATTTTCATATAATAATTATTTTAGGAGGATCTTATGAAATGTATTATTACTGTTCTAGGAACAGATAAAGTTGGAATTATTGCTAAAGTTTGTACTTATCTATCAGAGGTAAATATCAATATTCTTGATATATCTCAAACTATTGTAAGTGGGTATTTTAATATGATGATGATCGTAGATGCTGATAAAGCTTCTAAATCTCTTGAAGCTTTTACAGATGATTTAATAGAAATTGGAAATAATCTTGGAGTAAAAATTACAGTTCAACATGAAGATATATTCAACTGTATGCACCGTATATAAAATTAAGGAGGAATTTTGATGATTTCCAGAGTAGAAATTCAAGAAACTAATAAGATGATTGCTGAGTCTAATCTAGATGTACGTACTATAACTATGGGTATTAGTCTTTTAGATTGTGCTGACCCAGATGTAGATAAATTCAATGAAAAAATATATAAAAAAATCACAACTTATGCTAAAGATTTAGTAAAAGTTGGAGATGATATAGCTAGACAATATGGGATACCTGTTGTAAATAAAAGAATATCTGTTACTCCTATTGCTATTGCTGCTGCTGGTTGTAAAACTGATTCTTATGTAAGTATAGCAAAGACTTTAGATAGAGCGGCTAAAGATTGTGGTGTAAACTTTATCGGTGGTTTTTCTGCCCTTGTTCATAAGGGATGTACCCCTGCTGATAAGATACTTATTGACTCTATTCCAGAAGCTATGAAAGTTACTGAAAGAGTTTGTTCATCAGTCAATGTTGGAACTTCAAGAAATGGAATTAATATGGATGCTGTAAAAAGAATGGGAGAAATTATTGTAGAAACTGCTGAACTTACAAAAGATATTGATTGTTTAGGTTGTGCAAAACTTGTAGTATTCTGTAATGCTGTTGAAGATAATCCATTTATGGCTGGAGCTTTCCATGGAGTTGGAGAAGCTGATTGCGTAATAAATGTTGGAGTAAGTGGACCTGGAGTTGTAAAAAGAGCTCTTGTTGAAGCTAAAGGTGCTGACTTTGAAACTCTTTGTGAAGTAGTTAAAAAGACTGCTTTTAAAATAACTAGAGCTGGACAAATAGTTGCTCAAGAAGCTGCTAAAAGGTTAAATGTTCCTTTTGGAATTATAGATCTATCTCTTGCTCCTACTCCTGCTGTGGGAGATAGTATAGCCGAGATTTTCCAAGAGATGGGACTAGAACATGCTGGTGCTCCTGGAACTACTGCTGCTCTTGCTATATTAAATGACAACGTTAAAAAAGGTGGAGTAATGGCTTCATCATATGTTGGAGGATTGAGTGGTGCTTTCATTCCTGTAAGTGAAGACCACGCTATGATAGAAGCTGCTAAAATTGGTGCACTTACTTTAGAAAAATTGGAGGCTATGACTTGTGTATGTTCAGTTGGACTTGATATGATAGCCATTCCTGGAGATACATCTGCTTATACTATCTCTGGTATAATAGCTGATGAATCTGCTATTGGAATGGTAAATAATAAGACTACTGCTGTGAGAATTATTCCTGTAATTGGAAAAGGTGTAGGAGAGATGGTAGAGTTTGGTGGACTACTTGGATATGCTCCTATTATGGCTGTAAATAAATTTAAGTGTGATGACTTTATTAAAAGGGGAGGAAGAATTCCTGCTCCTATCCACAGCTTTAAAAACTAATTGAAAAAATTAGATATCTGAACTTATATTATGATTATAAATAAGATTTAAAATTTAGAGAGAGTTTTACTACAAGTAAAATTTCTCTCTCTTTTCATATTTAGAAAAAAATTAGCTGAAAAAGAGTTAGAAAAACGTTAGAGGTAAAGCAGAGGTCTAATCAAAAATAAGGAGAGGATGAAAATGAGTTTTAAAGAGATGATTAGGGAAAAGGAAATTTATGTTCCTAACTATCAGAGAGCTTATTCATGGGAGGTGGCAAGAGAAAATGAAAAGAAAAAAAGACAAGCAGATTTATTTTTAGAAGATGTAATGAATCATGTTGAAAATGAAGCTAAGGTTAAAGAAAATTTTTATTTAGGAAATTTCTTATATGAAAGAGATGGAGAAAAGTTTGCTATCATAGATGGACAACAAAGACTTACTACTATAATAATACTTCTATCTGTACTTAATAATCTACTAAAAAATGAAGAATTAAAAAATATAATTGATTTTAATAATATTAAATTTTCTACTGTAAAATATGATAATGAAGATTTTCAAAAATATATCTTTTCAAATGAGTTAGATAAATTTAATAATTTAAAAGAATTTAGAGAGAGTAAAGTTATAACTAATACAGAATCTATTAGAAGAGTGATTGAAGCATATCTATATTTTAAAGATAAATTAGTAAATGAAAATGTAGAAAAGCTAAAAAAGTTAGCTGAAACAATAACTCAAGCAAAATGTACTATGAATACAATAAACTCTAAAGTTGAAGCTACTCAAATATTTATTTTTGAAAATAATAGGGGTAAGTCTCCTACTAATTTAGAAATTACAAAAACAAAATTGATGTACTTTATTTACAATAACTTTGAAAAAAGTATTAGTGAAATTTTATTAAAAGAAGTTGATAATACTTTTGGTGAGATTTATAAAAAGATAACAACACTTGAAAACTATATCAGTGAAGATACTGTATTAGCAATTGCTATAAGAATGTACAAGCAAAATTTAAGAATAGATGGGGTATTAACTGAAGTAGATAATATGCTTATAGAATTAAAATCTAATAATAGTAAGGAAAATCTACAAGCTGGAATTAAAAATTTTTTAAAGAATTTAGAAAATACTTTTAAAGGAGTGGATGAGTTTATTACTAAAGGTTTAGCTAAATCTAAAGAGCTAGATTTTAATGATGAGTATGAGTATGTAGCTCACTCTCTAATCAACCTTGGTATCTCTGTGCAACTTTATCCTATTGTATTAAAATCACTTGAACTTGAAGAGAATGAGAGAGTAGAAGTTTTAAAAGGTTTAGAAAAAATAATATTAAGGCATCTGATTATTAAAACTAGAGCTAATTTAGCACAAAGATTTTATTGGATTTTTGAAGAAAGTTGTAATAAAAAAGAAGAGTTAAAGGAAATAGTAACTATAATAAAAGAAATGATTTTTAATATTGACTTAACTATAATAAAAAAAGATGATTTATGGTGGTTTAATTATTGGAATCAAGAAACTTTTCATAAAGAATTAGAAAATGGACTAACTAATTTACATGCTACTAGATATCTATTATGGAAATATGAAAATTTCCTAAGAAAAAAAGATAATATGGTTGCTTTAAAATATACAGAGATAAAAAACTATCAAGTGGAACATATCTCTCCAAAAACTGAAAATACAGAGGAGAATAATGGATATGATAAACTTGAGTGGAATATATTAAATTCCTATGGAAATTTAATGTTACTAACTCAAAAAACTAATGTAGAAATTCAAAATAAAAATCTTAGAGAAAAATTAAAAGCATATGAAAAAGAAACTAAAGATGAAAATAATAAAAAGGGAATTCTTCAGCAACAACTAAAGGTTATAGAAGAAATTAAAAAAGATGGTACATTCTGGGGAAGAGAAAAAATCAAAAATAGAAATGAAGACCTTTTAAAGTTTATCAAAAATAATTTTTAATCAAGCAACATACAATCAATTATTTTAATAAAAAATTCACTCTCTTTAAATTTTATGATATAATACAGAGTACGATATTTATAGGGGAGTGAAAAGATGAAATTATCAAATGATTTAGGAAAAGATTCTATCTTAAGCTTAGTTTTCAAATTAGCTATACCTGCTATGCTATCCCAGTTAGTTAATCTACTATATAGTATAATAGATAGAATGTATATTGGAAATATTCCAGAAATTGGAGCAATAGCCTTAGCTGGAGTTGGAGTATGTGGACCTATTGTTACTTTTTTAGCCTCTTTTGGTACTTTGATAGGACTAGGAGGATCTATCAATATGTCTATACAGATGGGAGCAAAGGAAAATGAAAAAGCTAAACAGATTTTATCTAACAGTTTTTTAGCTCTTTCTGTTGTTAGTATAGTTCTTACTATTATTTTCTTACTTGTAAAAGATAGCTTAATTATGTTATTTGGAGCTAGTGAGATTACATTTCCATATGCTAATACCTATCTTACTATCTATACATTAGGAAGTTTCTTTGCTATTATGGCTATCGGTTTAAACTTTTTTATAACTTGCCAAGGTTTTGCTACTATAGGAATGTTAACTGTTATCATAGGAGCTATTACAAATATTATTCTAGATACAGTCTTTATCTTTGGATTTAATATGGGAGTTGCTGGAGCTGCTTGGGCAACTGTTATTGCTCAATTTCTTTCATTTTTATTTGCCTTCTTATTTTTAAGAGGAAATAAAATACCTATCCCCATTACCTTTGGAAATTATTCAAAAAAAATTATGATAAAGATTATAACTTTTGGATTTTCTCCATTTTTTATACTAGCTACTGATAGTTTTATACTGATTATTTTAAATATGATGTTACAAAAATATGGAGGTATAGCTGAAGGAGATTTACTTATCTCTTCTGCTACTATTATTCAGAGTTATCTTTTACTTATAACAGGACCACTTATAGGTTTAACTGGAGGAACACAACCTATTTTAAGCTATAACTATGGAGCAAGAAAAATTCATAGGGTTAGAAAAGCTGAAAAATATATTGTAATATTTGCTCTTTGCCTTACATCAATTATGTTTTTTTCTACAAGATTTTTAGCTCCACAGTTTATTAGATTTTTTACTGATAATGTACTTCTTTCTGAAGTTTCTCTTTGGGGAATAAAGGTAAGTGTCCTAGCTGTAATTCCTCTATCTTTCCAATACTGTTTTGTAGATGGTTTTACAGCAGTTGGAAGAATAAAAACAGCTTTCTCTTTATCGGTATTTAGAAAATTTATATATATGGTTAGTACATATTTATTACCACTATTTTTTACAGCTAGATTTGCTTTTTTTGCTCAGCCAGTTGCTGATTTAATAGGTTCTATTGCCTCAACTGTAACTTTTTACTTTGTTTTCCACAAACATTTAAAAAGAAGAATTTTAAAATAAAGGATATTTTACTTTAATGTAGTATAATAGAATCAGATATTATTATCTTAGGGAGAAAGAGATAATAAAAGGAGTTGATGTTATGTCAATAAAAGAAAAATATGATTTAAGTGGAAAAGTTGCTATCATTACTGGAGCTGGAGATGGAATTGGTAAAGCTAGTGCATTAAAACTTGCTGAAGCTGGAGCTTATGTAGTTTGTAGTGATTTAAATGAAGAGAAGGCTAATCTTACAGCTGAAGAAGCTAAAAAATTTGGTGTAGAAGCTATTGGAGTAAAATGTAATGTTTTACTGGAGGAAGATTTAAACAATCTTGTAGATACTACTGTAAAAACTTTTGGAAAAGTTAATATTTTAGTTAATAATGCAGGTGGTGGAGGTGCTGGACGTGAGTCCATAGAATCTCTTACTTTAGAGTATATTACTAAAACATATACTTTAAATCTTTTCAGTGGACTTATCTTAACAAAACTTTGTGCTCCTCATATGAAAGCTGATGGTTATGGCTCAATTATCAATATCAGCTCTATGTCAGCTAATATGGTTAGCCACAATATGATTATCTATGGAAGTTCTAAGGCAGCTGTTAATCAAGCTACTAAATATGCTGCCTATGATTTAGGTCCAGAAATTAGAGTTAATGCCATTGGTCCAGGAGCTATCAAAACTCATGCTCTAGGAACTGTTCTTACTCCAGAAATAGAAGCTAAGATGCTTGCTAAAACTCCTCTAAAAAGACTTGGAGATGTAGAAGATATTTCTATGGCTGTACTATATTTTGCTAGTCCTGCATCTGCTTGGACAAGTGGACAAGTAATCTATGTCAATGGCGGAGGAACTCAGGAGTTAGATTAAAATAATTATATATTAAAAATAAAAATATAATATAAAAAGCTAAAGAAGTAAAGACTCTCTTTAGCTTTTTATTCTAATTATTATTTGTTACTAACACCTTTATTTTTACACTATTATCTACAAATCTCCCAGTACTATTACCTTTAGAAGTATCAGCTATTATTCTAATACTTCCATTATATTTTTTCTTTTCTGCTTCTCCGCTTAATGTATATGTCAATTCAGTTTGATCTAATAATGAAACTATTTTATTTTCTTCTTGGGAAGTTCTTTCTTTAATTAAACTAGCTTTAACATTTTCAAGATTTTGTGCAACTCCTCCCTTCATTAATCTAGCTTGAAACTTTCCAACTAACTCTTGTTTACTTCCTTTCACTAATTCTCCAAAATCAAAATACATCTTACTTCCATCATCTATAGCATTGGTGATTGGAATAACCTCTAAATAAAGATCTGTAGGATCTAAAACCTTTGCTTTCATTTTTACAGTAATATTCCCATCTGATCCAAATAAGCTAGAAAAAATTATAAATAAACATATAAACAAATATCTTACTTTCATCTACTCTCCTTTAATTGGAACTAGTTGTATCAATTGTGATATCTATCATTATCTCTCCTGTATACTCTCCTGAGTCCATATTTGGATACGGCTTAGCATACCCTTCCAATAAAAATGTATTAACACCATTTATTGGAGTTTTTTTACTTTGGGTTATTTTTAGATTTTCTACTGGAATTGTACTAGTAGAGCTAGAAACGTTTGTTAATATTCCAGATTTTTTTTGTAGTGTGAAAGTAATAGGATATGAGTTCGGATTTTTTACTGAAAATATCTTTTCTCCTTTTACATAAGTATTGTATGGATCGTATGTTAAAATTCCAAAATCTAACTCTCCATCATCTATTAACTCAAAAGATGGTCCTTTATCTGAGATATTTAATGTAATCTTTCCTACAGTTATATCGTAAAAATTAATCTTTCCTTCTAGCTTTTTATTTTCTACTTTTACACTAGAATTCTTTGTAATTTTTAATAGTGTTTTTCTATTAGTACTATCTTTTTCAAGTTTTATTGTGTAATTATCTAAACCTGCTTTTGAAAGTTTATCAGATGTTAAATCTTCTACTGTAAATGCTTTCATATCAGGATTAGAATTTCCTAAAAGAGAGTATCCAAATACTTCTCCCGATTTTGTTAATTTCTTTTTATTCGTATTTCCATTATCTACTATCTCATCACCTGTGGATAAATCAAAAGCATACTCTTTCCCAACTTGAAAATCTGTTGTATCTATTGTATAACTAGCCTCTTTATATGATGTTTTTTTAGATTCAACAAACTCATATTTCATCTCATAAACTCTTCCATCATCTATTTGAAATCCTGTATAGAAACTATCATTATAAGAATTACTATCATTTAGAGTTTTAAGATTAAATAAAATCTTCTCTTGAAGCTCCGATAAAGTAATAGTAGTATTTAAGATTCCATAATAGATGATTTCTCTAGATGATCCATCTTTATTATATGAAATATTCATTCCTCCGCCAGTATCTATTTTTCTACTAACAGGTTTTACTTTATATCCTAGATTAGTAGTCCCATTTTCAGTAACATCCACTATTTTATTAATGTTTATAGAAGAAATTTCAGAACTTATATAACTTCCACTTCCTTTAACTATTAAATCTCTATACTTATTATATCCTAAATCTCTAGTTTTATCAGACATTCCAATAAATAACATGTTATTATTTTTGGAGTCTGCATACTTTAACAGTAAACCATCAATCTCATAACTAACACTTCCAATATCTATTCCTCTATCTTTTATTATAGAGACATTCATTCGACCAAATAATCTATCCTCATCATCATAAAAATCAAGTGTATATTCAGCATCCCCAAGGTAAGAATAGGCCTTTTTATCTATAAAAAACTCCCCAAAAGAATCTCTACCATCTACTCCTATCCATAAGTCTTCATGACTTACTTGAGTTCTTTTATCACTACCCTTTATCCCTTCTGCAGCTTCTACTCCCTCTTTAGAAAGTTTTATTTTTTTAACCTGTTTTAAGTCAAATTTTTGCCCAGGAAAAATACCAAATTTAAACCCAAATCTTTCTCCTAATTTATTGGTACCTCCAGCATAGGCTTTTATATTTGTAAAAATATCTTTCCAACGTCCCCAAGTATTACTTAGAAAACTTCTTAAATCTAGTTCTTTAAGAGTTAAAGTATCAGGTTGTCTCACATACTCTATGACAATTTTATCTGATTTTCCTCCAATTTGTAAGCTATCAGTACTCCATGACGGTTGTACTACTACATCTATTTCATAAGTTCCTGAAGGTAAATTAGTTGGAATCATTAAACCACTATAAGGATCTATATATATTCCCTTTCCAGCATCTTTTCCCATTATATTATAACTAAAACGAAAACTATACCCATGCTGAGAAAAATTATTTAAACTATACATAGAATATTCTTGTCCATTTATTTTAACAATAGAATTTGATTCTTTAACTACTTTTATATTTATAGTTCTTGGATCTCTTTGAACTAAAAATTCAATTTTATTTGGGGTGGTAATATCATAAACCTTTGCCTTATTATCACTTGTACGGAGTACTCTTCCCGAAATTTCATACTCTCTTATTCCATAAAGTCCAAACGCTTTATTTTTATAACTAGCTGGAAGATTTATTGTAAAACCATGATATAATTTTACTTGTGGAACCGATGTCCACCATGTTCCTCTCCAATCAGCTGCATAAATAACTTTATGAGCTATATTTGAAGATGTAGAATCACTTACTCCAGTAAGCTGTTTTGTTTTCTCAAACTCCCAAATATCATTTATTGTATATCCTTTTAGTAACTCTATATCCCACCACATTGATACTGTAGCATTAATTGGTACATTTTGTGAAGTATCCCGCTTATTAAGAGTCATAGATTTATTTTCAAATCCTCCCTCTATACCATTAAACCACTCTGTATAATTTTTCCCACCATCCATAGAAAAGCCACCTTTTTCTAAAATATTACCTGGGATTACTGTTCCTAAGTAAAAACTATCTAAAGTTGTATTTCCAGGATTAACTGTTCCTGTACTTCTTGCTCTTCTAGTCTTTGGTATTTCTTTATACTCATATACTTCTAATAATTTTCCTGTTTTGCTATCAAGTTTTGAAATATACAAAGGTGGGGTAAAATTTTGAGCTATTTCTATGTAAATGTTATCCCTTAGGTTTTCTATATCTTCCTTATAAGTAAACTCTAATTTTTTACCCTTTGTATCTCTATTAATATTTTTACCATTTACTTTAATATCTCTAGGAATTAAATCTGTTGAAGTAGTTACAAGATATTTAGGTATTATTCCCTCTGTTTTATTTATTTCAAATACCATATTTCCATCCTCTAACTTCGAATATGTTATTCCCCTAATATTAAGTTTTTCTACTGTTAAATCAAGTATTGCTTTCTCTCTTATACGAGTTGTAGTATATGTTGTTACCTCTCTCAATGGATTTTTAGTTATATCTTCCTGTTCTATTTCTGAAAAAGATACTAAATAACTTGATAACAATAAAAATATAAGTATAATTTTTTTCATTTTTATCCCCTTACGAAACTATATTTATTTTATTCTACAACTGTATATTTTTGTTTTATTCTATACCTAAAGTTTGTAGTAATTCCATCTATTTTTTCTATTTTTCTCTCTGTTACTATTACAAAAAACTCTTTATCTCCTACTTCTCTCTCTGCTCTTATCTCAAAATTAACCCTTTTACTTTCTTTGGAGTTTAAAATAAATTTTTTATAATCTATTCCTATATTTTTAGTTCCCTCAATTGTTAAAGTATATTCTAAAGTTTCATTACTATTATTTGCAATTGTCATTACTTTTTCAACTTTTTCCCCTTTTTTTAACTTTTGATTAAAATCAAGAGAATCAATAGAAATTGCAAAGATATTATCTCTTATTAAAAATAATATTAAAACAAAGTATATAAATTTGAAATATTTCATTTTTAAATCTCCTGTATATTTATTAATTTGTAGTCTATTTTTTCCTTTAGAAGAATATATTTTTTATTGATATATATTAAATTATCTTTCTTTGTTTTAGCTATTATTTTACTATCACTGCTTCTTATAAAGTAGTATTCATCTTTTACTTCTCCAACTACTACCTCTGAACTTCCCTTTTTTAAATTTTTAAATTCTTGTTCTAACTTAACTCCAGTATAAAGGTTATAGTATTTCAAGATTTCTCCTTTGAAATTGCCTAATCCATATATATCTTCATCAATTTTTATGATATAATCATATTGAGTATCTACATCATTTTCAATTTTATTTTCAAAAAATTCTCCACTCTTTATTAAACTATATTTCCCTTCCTTTTCTAGGATAAACCCAGTGTCTACCTCTTGACTTATACTTTTATAAATATTTTCAGTAAATTTTAAATTAAGTAAATCTATAAGTCCATATTTATCATCTTTTTCATAAACTAAAATATCTTTTTTATTTGGAATAATTCTATCTATTTTTAAAACTTTCATATTGGAAGTAAAATAGAATCCATTTCTCTTTCCTAACCAGTTTCCATTCTTTGTTATATAGAGTTCATCAAAAATAGGATTTAATAAAATCTTTCCTTTTGAATCAATTATCCCTTTTTTATGATTATCAAAATTTTGATAAATAGAAAACTCCCCTTTAAATTTCTCTAAAGTTTTGTATTTTAAATCAATCAAAACCTTGCCATCTTTATTTATAACTCCATATTTATTATCTTTTTTAACAATAAAGTTTCCTATATTTCCACTCTCTAAGATCTCTTCATAATTTAAACTTTTATCATAAAAATCCAGATTTTTAAGTTTATACCTATTTTCTGTTTTCCATATATATCTATCATTTACTCTCTCTAAAATTTCCCCATCATAATTATTTTGAATTTTTTTCTGTTCAAGATTATATGTATAAGTTCTACCTTGCCTAGTAAATATTAAATTGCCATCATTAATATCTATAAATTTTATACCTTCGAGATTGAGCTCTTCACTTTTTAACATAGCTACTCCTCTCTCCCCTACATATCCAACCATATTCAAAATTAATTTTGTTAAATATCTTTTCTGCTGCAAGTTCCTATCCTTTGAAACTACATCTACTTCTTTTATTGCTAATTTGGCTGTATATCTTCCACTTAAAACATTTTCTGGAGCTTTACACAAAATTACTATTTCTTTTCTTTCTAGAGGTTCTAATTCTAATGAAGTTAAAGATAGACTACACCAATCACTCATATCCATTTTCTTATTAGTTTTTTCAAAATAAAACCTATATCTTACTCTATCTTCACTTTTATTATAAAGCACAAATTTTTTATAAGCTCCCTCATTATCAATTCTTTCTACAAATTTTACTGGATAAATATTAATATATGAATAAGTTAATTTAGATATTAATAAAAATAAAACTAATAATATCTTCATCTCTATTCCTCGCTATTTTTATTATCACTTTCTAGATTTTTAATCAACCGTCCATATACTTCAACTATAACTGGAGCATATCCTACATATTCTCCTTCTAATTGCTCAGCTGTATATGTTTTGTCATCTATTTGTGTCTTTTTTAAAATAGCATATACTTTTACTCTTCTTCTCTCTTGTATAATATCTATCTCTCTATTCCCTTCATCTATCATATATTTATCAACATTTAACCATTTTTTTGAATTTGTCATTAACCCATCTGATGGAAATTTTAAAATTACTTTTTTACCAAAATCCTCCTCGAAATTATCAGTAAAAATCTCTATTATTCCTTCACCTGTTACTATATTTCCAATTTCACTACTATTTATATCTTTAAACCTTATAGGTTCATAAACTTTTACCATTATTTTTGCAAAGGTTGTAGTTGATAAAATTAATATTAAAATTACTAATTTTTTGAACATTTTTGTCCTCCGTTCTAACTATTCCTCTCCTATTTCCACTGTCATATAGATACGTTTTTTATAGCTTCCCTCATTTGATATCCTTTCCCCATATATTTTGACATAGTTATTTGTTTCTATCCTTTCATTTATATACTTAGGTGAATAAATATAAGTATCTTCCTCGCCATCATTATCGATATCAAATACCATATCACTATATTTTATAGAATAATAATTATTCTTTTCAGGTCTTCTATTCAATTCTAAATCAAAAGGAATTTCTAAAATCTCATTTCCTAAAACAGTAGCATAAATATTAATATCAGAAACTACTTCTAGAGGAACATAGACATTCACTTTCATATCTAAATATACATTATATACCTTTTCAAGTTCTCTTACCCCCTCTTTTGTTATGTATCTTTTTTCTTTATTGACTTCTGGTAAATTTAATTCTTTTATTTTATCTAATTTTTCCTTATTATATAACTCCTTATCTACTTCAATAAACTTTTTTAATTCTTCATCATTGGAAAAAATTATTTGAGATAAAGCTAAAAAAAGTATAAATAAACTTAAATTATTTTTTATCATTTTTTCTCCTATAATTCACCATATAATTCAATATCTTTTTTAGATATTTTTAATGTAATCTCTTTTCTAGACTCTACATTTTTATAATTTAAACAAAACTCTCTTATAAGAGGAGGTAAATTGTACTTTATCCCAGTATATTTTACTGATAATTGATACTCTTCAGGGATAAGTCCACTTATGTCGAAATATCCAGTATTATCTGGAGCGACTAATTCCAATATTTTCCCTGTTTTATCCATAACTTCAATTAAAAGATTAGAATAAAAATCTTGCTTTTCAAATTCTACTCCTTCAATATCTTTATCAAATTCTATCTTTCCTCCTATATTAATAAGTGGCTTTACTGGAATATATACTTTTACATTTGAACTGTAATTACTCAATATTCTTATTTTTTCATTACTTAATGTATAGTTAGGATTTTTTATAACTATATTTAATTCATGTTCCATTCCATTGGATAATGCATAAAGAGTTGCTTTCCCTACTTCATTTGTAACAGCTATTTGTTTTCCTACAGTTATCTCAACTCCTTTTAGAAATTTTTCTCCTTTATCATATTTATCATTTCCATTCTCATCAATAAAAGTGACAATATCAGCTCTTGATACATCAGTATTATCAAGTTTAAGCTTAGGATTTTTTAAGTCAACAACTTTATCAACTCCAATTTTATAATTTCTCTCCCCGTTACTAGCTAAACTACTTCCTATTGTAAATAAATCATCTAACTTCATAGTAACTCTCAAACTTATCATATCTTTCTTTTCTTTCTCATATTTCAATTCTGTTGAAACATCAAAAAGACCTTTAAAATTATTATTATAAAGAGTCAAAATGCTCTCATAATTTCTTCCTGAATCTTTCCACCTATTTTCTAATTTTATAGTCATATGTTGAAAGCCTGCATAATAAGCTCCTAAACTATAAATATTTTTATCAGAATCAATTAAATCAACTTGTGTATTTGCCATAAACAAAATATTTTTATATTTTTTATCTGCAGATAATCCAATCTTAGAATTTTTTTCTATTTTCCCTTGATAATCTTTCTGAGTGTCATAATTATATTCTAACCTTAGGCTTTCATTTACATCATATTTGAATCTAAAATTATTCATCTCTTTTTGAGAATAATATTTACCATATTGAGTCTTACTAAAAGTTGCACTATACTTTTTATATCTAATTTCTCCAAGTCCTGTATATGTATAATTATCCTCATAGTTCTTTTCATTGTTACTCAATTTGGAAAAAGCTTTTTCTCCATTTAATTTTAAAGTATAACCAATGCTATTATATACTCCACCATATATTGTTTCTAAACTCCCATAGTTTATATAAAAATTTTTAGGTTTTGCTTCACTATAATCGTTGAATAATTCAATCTCTCTACGAACACCTGCTCCAATTGTCAACCTATTAGTTACTCCATAATAAGCATTTGCTATTCCTCTATATTTACCTCCTCTATACTTATCTTCGTTTAGATATAAAGAGTATTTTACTTCATTCTTAGCTTGCCTATTGTAATCTTGAGTTGGTTTAATCTCCTTTGTATATATCTGGTTGTCGTTCGTATAAATTTTTAATTCATAAGTTTTATCTGTTTTTATTAATTCATTGTCAAAAATTACAACCCCATTATCATCATCTTTTATCTCTATGGGAGTTCCCATATATAGTAACTCTACCCTACTTCCAATAGGAACACTCTCTCTTATTATTACTTTTTCTCCTAGATTAAAGTATCCCTTATCTTTATAAAATGAAAATCCCCACTCTCTACTAGTACTATTATCTTCCTTTTTTACCCTTCTATTCTCAATAGTAAAGGTATGTTCTTTCCAAATATCTTTGTAGTTTAGGTTTAGAGTTCCCAAATAGCTATTTCTTAAATCATATTTTCCTGTAAACTCTCCATATAAAAGTGCTCCTTGATAACTTATCTCTCCATTCCAGTCTTTTTTATAGCTTTTTTCAGTTGAACCCTTATCAAATTCTTGCTCTCCTTTAATTCTTAAATATCCAGGTGCAAAAAGTTCTCTTGTCCCTTTTATAACTTTTTCATTATTTTTTTCTATCTCTTTCTTTTCTAGGCTCTCTTTTTTAAACTCAAGCAATCTTAAAATATCTTTTGGTTCTGTGAAGTTCAAGGACATTGTTATTTTTAAGTTTTGTTTATCTATATCCAAATGATTTAAGAATAGCTCTTTAAAGGTTTCTTCTTTTAGAAAAATACTATCATTTTCTTGAAAAAAAGAGTTTTCTATTACCCTATTTTGAAAATATATTCTATTTTTCAATAAATCAATATCAATCTTTTCTAATTCTTCTCCTATGTATAAAGTCAACTCTTTTTCTGTTTGCTCAATATTCTTTAATCCAATTATCTCAATAAATTTTGTTAAGTCTAAGTAGTTAAGATTTTCTCTCTCTCTTACAATAAAATTATTTGAAACGTATCTATTATTTAGCTTTAATAAATATAACCCCTCTTTTTCCTCTATTTTTTCCATTTGACTTTTTAATATTTCATAGTCTTCTTTTGTTAGTATATTTTGATTATACATCTCTGTTAACTCTTCCAAGCTATACTCTATACTAAATGAGTGCAAAGATAGAATAAGATATGCATATAAAAACATTATTTTCTTCATCTTAAAATCTTCTCCAAATTAGTATTAATGAGTCCCTCTGCTATATAGATATTGTCTATATAGCAGAAGAACCCATTTAGGGTTCTCTAGTAATTAGAAATTTGCATTTGCTATTTCTGCTGTAGTTAGCGCTGACTTTTGATTAGTTACTGATATCTTGACTGATAATCCTGTATCTGTAAATAATCCAGTTGCTGATGCATCTGTAGCATCAGCTGAAACCACTACAGTTCCTCTATTTGTTTTTACTCCAGCCTCTCCTTTAGGTTGAGCTAGTCCATATGTCAATTTAACTCCATTTCCTAAAGCTTTATCATTTATATCTCCACCGCTAGCTTCTGTTCCATCAGATGCCTTTACTATTGAATACACTGGTTCAGCTATAAAAAACGATTCTTTTTTCGCTTGTGTTAATAATCTTGCTGTAAATGTTCCATTTAATGTTTGTTTAGAAATTCCCTGAATCATATCCCCAAAATCATAAGCTAATGATTTTCCATCTGGACCAGCATTTAATACTGGTGTAACCTCTAACATTAAATCTGTTGGTTCTACTACATTTCCTGTAACTACTAGTGGTAATAGAGCCTCCGTATTTCCTGCCGCTTGATTAACTGGTTTTACAACTGCTCCAAACGATGTTGCTCCCACAACTAACATTGCTGCTAAAAATAATTTTTTCATCTTGTTTCCTCTCCTTATTTTTTATTTTATTTTTTTATTTATAAAAATACCCTTCTGAGTATTATATAGCTCTATATAGACTATATCATCTCCATCATTAAAGTTATTAATTTCAACTTCAAAAGTTTCTCTGCTATTTCCACTAACTCTTCCTAACCTTTTGGAATCAGCCTTATTTCTCTCTCTATCTTTAAACTGGGCTCCCAAGGTTATACTTGCATGTGATTTATTTATAACATCCATCTTACATACTAGCTTTTTATTTTCCTTTGTATAAAATTGTATGTTTTCTACATCTAAGGTTTCTTCTCTTTTAGGATTTCCTACGTGGGCTGTCATAATAATCTCAGGAACTAATCCAATTGTAGAACCACCTGTTATTTTATCTTCCTTTCCCTTTTTTAGTTCTGGAACAACTATTGGTGTAAAAGTTAATTTGAAAGAATATTCTCCTGTAGGTAAATTAGTACTACTTCCACCATAAATTTTTAATACGCCATATGTATTTGGGTCTAGACTCAATATATTAGGGTATATTGACATATCTTTTGTTATATCAATATCGCCAACTCCACTTATCTTCACTTTATATATTGCTCTATGCATTGACTGGTTATAAATTTTATACTCTCTATATCCATTTCCACCTACCTCTTCATCAAAATCAATACTATCTATTAAAAATGAAAAACTAATTGTTTTTAATAAAAATAAAAATATCAAAATATATCTCAATGTATATCCCTTACTCCTTTCGTTTTAAAACTATTCTAATACAGTTTACTTTTATATTTTAAAATTTTTTATAATTTATTTCTTTTTTCCTAATCTAACTTAAAAATTTATAATTTAATGTAAAAAGTACTAGAGCGTTACAAACATCCTAGTACTTCTAGTATAAACTTTATTTTAACATTTTTAACTTTAGATACATTAATTTATAAATATTTCACATTAAAATATTAATACCTAAACATTTTAGTCATTATTTTTTACATTTAATTTTAAAATTCTATATTTTTTTTATTTTTAATACTTATCCATTTAGATTCTAATTCTTTTAATTTAACCTTACTTACATATAATGTTTGTTTATTTTTAAAAATAATTCTTTCCTCTTTTAAATCTAAAATCTCTACTGCCTCTATATTAACAATAGTTCCTCTATCTAATTTATAAAAGGACTTTATTGTTTCCAATCTCTCTTCAACCTCTGAAAAATTTCTTTTAATTTCAAAACTACTTGAGTTTCTTAAAAAGAAAGTAGATCTCCTTGTAACACTTGAATAAGTTATATAGTTTATATCTTTTGTTTTAAAAAATCCTCTTTTAAATTTTCCAAGTAAATATATCTCTATATTGGCTAAATTTTCAGCTTCCAATATCCACTCTCTTGGAAAAACCTCATCCTTATTCTGTTTTAGTTCAGGAATAGAATTATGCATACTTATTATCTTCCAATCTCCATCTTCATAAAAAAATATTGTTGTTAGCCTTGTTTCCAAGCTTCTTTTTTCCTTATGAAAATATATAATTGTTAGATCACAATATGAAGATATTATACTTCCTAAGTTTCTTTCAATATAATTATTTATATAAAAACTAACTTTTCCACCTATATTTTTTATTCTATTCTTTAAGCTCTCTAAAAATTCATCCTTATTTTTAGCAATTTCTAACTTACTAGTTCCAATTCCTACAAAATTTTCAGAGACTAAACTTTCAATTAAATGAACATCATTTAGTATTAAGTAATTAAAAAAAAATGTTTTTAATATTCTTTCTCCTATTTGTTCCATTAAACCCCTCCTTTTAATTTTTCATAAATTACTTTTTATTTTTATAAAGATTTTCTTATAAAAGTAAAATATAATAATAAAGTAAAATTAATACTAGAAATTTAAACATTAATATTATAAGTCTATTTTACTATATTTAAATTTTTAAACACACCAAATTTTAAATATTCAGCATTAATATATACAAATTTGTACATTTAAGTTGAAATATTTTACATTTTAAATTATTTTATATTCTATAAAAAGAAAGAAGTATGAATTAAGACTTTGGATTAAAAATAAAATTTCCTAAATCATAATCATACTCCATTTGTTTTTTATTAAATTTATGTCAAATTATATAATTTATACCTAGTACATATATAATATTTTATATCCTATAAAAAGTCAATAGATTATTTTTTAGCTTTTATTACTTTCTTATTATTTTTATAAGAAAATTAATCTATTTTTATCCTCATCTAAAACATAATCTTGTGAAAACATATAATCACACTATCAATAAATTATTATAAAGTTATTCTTCTACATTTATTTTGTATATAAAACAATTTTTATATTATATTTTTTTATTTTAGAAAAACTTGACTTTTTTTATATTTAAGAGTAATATTCTATTACAATATTTTTATTTTAAGGAGAAAAAGATGTTTGAAAAAAGATATAAATCCCATCATGATGTAAAAGATGTTATTAATAAGTTAACTAAAAAAAGTATAGTAACTCCTTTTACATTCAATAAGTTACTCAATGAAGAACCAGAAAACAAAGAAGCTGGAATCTATGTTCATACTCCCTATTGTGATAAAATTTGCTCATTCTGTAATATGAATAGAAAGCAAGTATCCAACAATTTAGATGACTATGTTGAATATTTATGTAAAGAATTTGAAAAATATGGGAGTAAAAAATATGTTCAAGGAAAGGAAATTACTACTATATTTTTTGGTGGAGGAACTCCTACTATATACAAAGAGTATCAACTTGAAAAAATATTATCCACTCTTACTAACAGTTTTAATATTTCTTCTAATTGCGAATTTACATTTGAAACTACTCTTCATAATTTAACATTAAAAAAATTAGCTATTATAGAAAAATATGGAGTCAATAGATTAAGTATTGGAATACAAACTTTTTCTGATAGAGGAAGAAAACTGTTAAATAGAACTTATGAACAAAAAGAAATTATTAAAAGAATAAAAGAACTTAAAAAAAATTTTAAAGGGCTTATTTGTATTGATATTATTTATAATTACTTAGATGAAAGCTTAGAAGAAATCGAAAATGATGCTAAAATTGCCACTGAATTAGAAGTTGATAGTATTAGTTTTTATTCTTTAATGATACATGAAGGTTCAAATCTTTCTAAAGCTTTAAATGAAAATAAATTAAATTTTAATTACCAAATTTATAGAGATAAGGAATTACATCATACTTTTTTAGAAAAAACACTAAATAATGGATATAAATTATTAGAACACACTAAAATTACAAATGGAAAAGATGAATATAGATATATAAAAAATATAAACTCTTTCTCTGATTTATTTGCTATTGGAGTTGGAGCTGGTGGAAGAGTTAAAAATATTGAATATTTTAATTTGAATAAGTTTATTACTTTCTATGCTAAAGATTCTAATTTTAAATACAAAGTAAAAAAACTTTCTGGAATTTTACAATATCCTGAAGTAAAATTAAGCAATATTAGAGAATTAACAGGAGATAAAATATATCCTGAAATATTAAGACTCTTACAAGAGTTTCAAAAAAGTAAATACATAGAATTTTTTGAAGATTCATTTAAATATACACTAGATGGTATATTTTGGGGTAATAGTATTGTTGCAGTTTTAATTGAAAAAATGATAGAGTTAGAATAATTTTTACTTCATTAAAAATATATTTTAAAAATAACAGTAATAATTTACATAAAAATTTCTTTAAAACTTTTTATTTTGAATTTTAAAATATTTTATAAAATAAATACTTGACTTTTGATTAAATATAATATATAATTCATTTAATCCTTTCTTTTAAAGTATTTTAATTTACTTAAACTAACAATTAATATAAAAGCTGTCAGTGTTATAAAAATCTGACAGCTTTTATATTTTTATTAAAAACTTTATTTCCAAATTCTAAAAAATCTTTTAACCATCAAAGGAAAATCTCATTCTAAGCTCAAAAATTTAAAAAATGAATTTTTTCATTTATATGATTGTTACTAAAAAAGTTGAGTACTGGATTTACTCAACTTTTTATTCCTATCTTATCATTAGAAAGTATAACTTATTCCTGTATAAAAAGTTCTACTATCTGCTGGTATTACAACTGCATAACTTCCTGGAGTAGAATACGAATAATACTTCTCATTAAAAATATTATTAATTCCACCATAAATACTTAATCCATTTGGATGATTATATTTTAATGATAAATCTACAACAGTATTCGATTTAACTAGACTATCTTCATCTTTGTCAGCTTCATTATAAAAATTATTATATTTTCCTGTATATTTCCAAGCAATTCCAGTACTTAGATTATCTGTCATTTCATAATCAACTTTTAGTGTCAACATATGTTTAGGAACTTTTTGTAATCCACTATTTGACCAATCAATCTTATTTCCATCTTCTATAGCTTGATTTCCTTTATCATTATACTTACTCTTTCCCTTTAAATACGAATAACTTTCTTCAAAAGAAAACTTTCCTAAACTTTGATTTGCACTAAATTCAATTCCATATCTATCTGTTGCTAAATAGTTTACTGTTCTAGATTCACTTATTCCATTTACATATACTCTATTCATCTGATTATCTGTAGTATTATAGAAAAGAGTTAGATTAAAAGCTGAACCCCAAATATAATCTCTCCATCCTATTTCATATATATCAAATATTTCATCTTCAGCTTCTGTTTTTACATATATTTTGTTTCCTTCAGAATCTAAAACTCTATCAGAAATTTGTTGCCCATCAGGTCCAGTAAAACCTCTTTCATATCTTGCATATACTTTACCAGTATCTCTGTAATTATATCCAATTGACAATTCATAGTTTTGATTTTTTCTCACACTAGTATCATTTCCAGGTCCATCTGAAGCTTTTTTATCAAAACTCCAATCTGTAATATCATATCTCATTCCTTGAGTAAACTCAAATTTTCCTCTTTCATATATATTCATAAAATATATAGCTTTTACAAATCTTTCATAGTCAAATTTAAGTGGAACTTCTTTATAAGTATATTTTCCATCATATTTTATATAATTTCCATCTACAGTTTGACCAGGCATAACTTTATCTCCATTTGATATTTTCCTCATCTTATAATCACTGTAATGTAGGCTAGCATTTTGTTTAAAATAATCTATTCCAAATAAAATACTACTTTTTTCCCCATATTCAATATTTAATTTTGCTTTTGTTCCTATGGTCTCTTGATACATTTTAGTATCATCATCATCGTTATTGGTAAAATACCCATCACTTTTAAAAGCATCTACTGAAGCAGTTATTGATTCATTTACTGCATAGTTATAACTCAGTTTAAAACTATCATCTTCTCTATCACTGCTTAAATAACTTCTTTTCTTTTCTACTATTTTTAGACCATTTTTATCTACACCAACTGTTACATTTTGATATTTAGGTCTATAATCTTTACCATATTTTTCTAAATTACTTTTAGTTATTGCTTTTATAAATTGCCCCTCTTCCTCTAAATGACTATACTTAAAAGAAAAATTTTGTCTATCTGAAATTCTATAATTAAATCCTCCAGAAAAATATTGAGAATTATTATAAGTATCTACAAAATACCAATCTTTATCACTTTTAGAATAATTAAGTTGAACTGTTAAATCATCATTAATTTTTGTTCCTGCATTCACATAATATTTTTTTTCTTTATCTTGAGAATACTCATATCCAACTTTATTAATTGGTTTACTCATAGCTTTTAAATTAGTAGTAATATTAATTACTCCTCCTACAGTACCATTTCCATATAAAACACTACCACCTCCAGGGATTACTTCTATCTTTTCAATCTGTTCCACAGGAACAACATCATAGTTTGTTCCATAAGGATGACTTACTAAAGTAGTAATAGGAGCTCCATCTATCATAACTTGAATATTTCTAGAAGCTTGATCTCCTTGTCCTCTAATATCAATCTCTCCCCATTGTGTAGTTCCTACTGTTATTCCTGGGACATCATTTAAAACTTGGGAAACTGATGTGTACCCCTTTTCATCAATTTGATTTTTATCAATCACAATTACATTTTTAGTTGATTTTAATTTTTCAATTTCAATATAATCAGGATTAATAAAAGTAGCTCCCAATTTAATATCTTCTGAAAAGGCTAAATTCTTAACTTGAACGATTGCTAATAGTAATAGTAATAATTTTTCTTTTTTCATTTAAATATTCTCCCCTCTATTTTTAATAATATTAATTCTATATCAAAATATTTTGAATGTCAATATTTTTATATTGAATTAATTTGACTTTTTTAATTTTTTGATATATCATTTTACTAAAATAATGAGGTGATATTAATGAAAAAAATTTTTTTGCTATCTTTAGGAACTATCTCTTTAGTTCTAGGGTGTCTTGGAATTTTTCTTCCACTACTTCCTACCACGCCATTTTTACTTTTAAGTGCTTTTTGCTTCAGTAAATCTTCTGAAAAATTTCATAAAGCTCTTTTAGAAAATAAAATTTTTGGACAATATATAAGAGATTATCAAGAGAAAAAAGGAGTTACTTTAAAAAACAAAATTATTGCTATTAGTATTCTTGTAATTAGCATAACTTTTTCTCTTACTAAAATCTCAAGCTTTCATTTAAAATTATTTCTAATCTTAGTTTTATTTGGAGTTTCTTGCCATATTTTAAGACTAAAAACTCTAAAGTAATTTAATTTGATATTAAAAATATTTTATTTTTTAATTTTTTACTTGACTTTTATCTAACTATACTATATAATTCAATTAATCCTTTCTTTTAAAGTATTTTAATTTACTTAATTAACAACTAATATAAAAGCTGTCAGTGCATATAAAAATCTGACAGCTTTTATATTTTTTGAAAAATATTTTATATCTAACTTTATTTTTATAAAAAAAAGAGAAGCAATTTTTGCCTCTCTCTCTATGAAACTATAAATTTATAATTAAATTCTTAAAATAATTATATGCATTTTCTAAATCATTTTCATCTGGATGCTTACTTGCATCTTTCCATCTTTTTATTCTTTCAGGGTTTGGTCCATGAGGATGATCTGGTCCAAATTTTGTTTTCATCATCTCTATAAGTTTTGGATCAATAGCTCCTTGACAGTGATAGTGTCCTACTACTTCATTTTCATTACATTCAAATAATTTTTTTATTCTCTCTATACAATCTATAGCATGTTGTGAATCTGGGTAAGCTCCTAATGTAAATATGAAAGCTGTTTTCTTTTTCTTTATTGCTTCGATAAATTTAAGAGCCTTTGTATCAGCAGTCCCTTTATCTATCCAAGTCCCTACAACTATTAAATCATAATCTAAAGTTGTTACTTCACTGATATCTTTTACTTCTATCTCTGGGAAAGCTTTTGCTGCTGCCTCACAAACTTTTTTAGTATTCCCTGTTAGTGTTGAATAAGCAATTAATGTTCTCATCATATCCCTCCTAGTTTTTGTTACTAAAATTTATATCATATTTTAATTATAATGTCAAATTATTGTAAAATATTTATTTTTTATTGACTTTAAATCAAAAAAATATTATTATATTTATGTTAAAATTATTTTGGATATAAAAATATAAGTAAATATTAATAATTGATTAAATATGTATACTTTAGAGGAGGATTTAGATGATTAACAATTTATTATTATTTGATAAGAGGTATAAATCTCATCATGATAGTACTGGACTTATTAGCAAATATGTTCCTAGTGAAAAAGCTGATAAATCAAGTTTTGAAGCTATGCTTGAAATAAAACCAGATGATAGAAAAAAAGCTATCTATGTACATACACCATATTGTGATAAAATATGTTCATTTTGTAATTTAAATAGAAAACAACTAGATGGTAGCCTAGATTCCTACACTGAATATATAGCTAGTGAATTTGATAAATATGGTCAAACAACATATTTTAAAGAAAGTACTTTTGATGTTATTTTCTTTGGTGGAGGAACTCCTACTGTTTATAAACCTAAACAACTTGAAATCATACTTCAAAGTATTCAAAGAAATGTAAAACTCGGAGAGAACTATGAGTTTACTTTTGAAACAACTCTTCATAATCTTACTGAAGAAAAATTAGAAGTAATGATGAAATATGGAGTAAATAGACTCAGTGTAGGGATTCAAACTTTCTCAGAAAGAGGAAGAATTTTCTACAATAGAACTTATAGTAAAAATGAAGTTATTGAAAGACTTAAAAAACTAAAAAACTTCTTCAAAGGAGAGATATGCGTAGACATTATCTATAATTTCCCTGACCAAACTATTGAAGAGGTTATAGAAGATGCTAGAATTGTGAAAAAATTGGAACTTGGAAGTGCTAGTTTCTATTCTCTTATGATTCATGAAGGATCTAAGCTTTCTAAAGATATTGAAACTGAGAAAGTGATAATGGAAGAGGATATGAAAAAAGATTATCTTCTTTACTCTCATTTTGTTGATGAAATGTTAAGAGAGAATAAATACCACATTTTAGAACTTACTAAGATAGCTAAAAATGGTGGGGATACTTACCAATACATTCAAGTTAGAAACAGTGGTGGCGATACTTTCCCTATTGGAGTAGGTGCTGGAGGTAGTGTTCAAGGAATTGGAGTATTTAGGATGAATAAAGAGATGAGTTTTTACTCTAAGCAGACTGAATACCATGCTAAATTTGCTAAACTTTCTGGAATAATGCAGTTTCCTATCATCTCTAAAGAAAGTATTAAAGCTATTTTAAATGAGGAAGAGTATAAGTACTTCTGTGAGAAAATGAAAACTTATGAAGAGGAGAAACTTGTTATTGAAAAAGAAAACTCCTTTAATTTTACTAAAGACGGAGTTTTCTGGGGAAATAATCTTTCAATAGACATTATCGGATATATTTTAGATAAAGTTTTTAATAAATAAATTTATATAATTTTATTTTATTAGTCTAATAATTAATTTAATGTAAAGGAGAGATATACATATGAATAAGAAAAAAGCTACATTGCTTTGGGCTCTACTTGCTGTATGTGCCTATGGAGAAACAAACAGTATTGATTTAGGAAAGAGTGTTATTTACTCTACTACAGGATTTGCTACTGAAACTAGAAAGATAAGTGCAAGTCCTACAATTGTAACAGCTGAGGAAATTAAAGAAAAAAATTATAAATCTGTAAAAGAAGCTTTACAAGATATACCATCTGTAAATATTATAAATAATACTTTTGGTTCTATGATTGACCTTAGAGGACAAGGAGGATTAGATGGAAACTCTGCTGGAGCTAAAGCTAATGTACAAATTCTTTTAGATGGAGTAGCTATAAATTCTCTTGAAACTTCAATGGTTAGTTCACCTATCAATACTATCTCAATAGATAATGTAGAGAGAATAGAAGTTATTCCTGGTGGGGGAAGTGTTATCTATGGAAGTGGTACTTCTGGTGGAGTAATCAATATCATTACTAAAAAAGGAACAGGAACTAGAGCAAATGTTGGTTATAGTTATACAAGTTTCAATGGTAAGAAATATGATGTATCTGCTGGACACACAATAGGAAAATTTGATATTGATTTATCATATAGTAATAATGAAGCTAAGGGATATAGAGATGATTCTAAAGATGATTCTGAATACTTCCAAGGTAAAGTAAGATATGATATCAATGATAATCACAATGTTGAATTTAAATATAATAATTATAATGCTGGTGCGAATATATTGGATTCTCTTACTAAGGAGCAATTAGAACAAAATAGAAAAATGGGAGATACTGATGGCTTTATCACTAAGATGGATACTGATAAAGATGACTATACTTTAACTTATAACGGAAAACTATCTTCTAATTTAGATATTAATACTATTGCTTTTTATAGTAAAACAGATATGTTAATGGATATGCCTGGTGCTGGAGTAGAAAATATGATGGGAATACAAATTCCATATACTTCAGATGTAAAATGGAACTTTAGAGATGAGAAAAAAGGAGTTAAAACTAAATTAAAATATAGCTATGGAAATGATAGTTCATTAATTTGGGGTATTGATTACATTAATAATGATGGTGGAAGATATGGAAAAATAAACAATACTCTTGATATGGGAATGATGGGAAAAAAACCTATGAATGTTAAAACTGATATGGATTTAAATAAAGATACTATAGCTACTTTTATTATGAATGCATATAAGTATAATGATTTTGAATTTACTCAAGGAATCAGATATGAAAAGTCTGATTATGAAGTTACTAGAGCCCAAAATGTAACTCCACCAATGGGTAAACCTACTTCATCATATCAATCATTTGAAAAAGATGAGGATAATTATGCTTGGGAATTATCAGGAAGCTATAACTATTCTGATACTGGTAGAACTTATTTAAGATATGAAAGAGGATTTACTTCTCCTGGTCCATCATTATTAACTAATAAATATGGTGGTAGTTATTACTTAAATAATCTTGATTCACAAACATATAATAGTTTTGAAATTGGTATGAGTGATTATAAAGGATTTACTGCTATTAATTTATCCCTTTTCTACTCATTAACTGATAAAGAAATCTATACTTATATGAGTTCTGGAATGACTAATAGTAATATTTTAAATTATAATCTTGATAAAACTGAAAGATATGGCTTTGAAATTAAATTAGAACAATATATTGATAAATTAACTTTAAGTCAAACTTACCAATATATTAATGCTGAAATTAAAAAAGGAAAAGAAAAGTTATTTGATGGTAACGGTAATGTAATTACTGGAGAAAATCTTTCTGGTAACAAAATTGCCGGTGTTCCAGAACATAGATTTACTTTAGGGGCTAAATATGACTTCACAAAAAACTTCAATATTAATGGAGAAGTAGTTTATAATGGTAACTCTTATATCAACAATAACAATAAATATGGAAAGCAAAATAACTACGTTGTAACAAATATTAGAGCAAACTACAATATGGATAATGGATTATCACTATTTGCTGGAATCAATAATTTATTTGATGAAGAGTACTGTACTTCTGTATCATATAGTCAATCAGAAGGTTACACTTATGACCCAGCAGCTGAAAGAAACTACTATGTAGGATTTAGATATAGTTTATAAGATAAAAAGAGATTAAAATGTGAGGAATTATATGAAGAAAATTTTACCTATCGTGCTTACAATAGGAATTGTCATAACAGGGATACTTGCCATACCTATGGGGAGTGTCCCTATTCCTCTGGAGTATATATTTTCTCCAGGAAAAGCACCTGATTATATAAAAACAATAATTTTTAACCTAAGATTACCTAGAATAATTATGTCACTATTAATTGGAATGATGTTAGCATCTAGTGGAGCAGTGGTACAAACAGTATTTCAAAATCCTCTTGCCGATCCTTATATTATTGGAATTGCAGCAAGTGCTACTTTTGGAGCTGTAATTGCCTTTGTGCTAAATCTTCCAGATTTTATGTATGGTGTCTTAGCTTTTATAACTTGTTTAGCTAGTACTCTTCTTATTTTTAAAATGGCTAAAAAGGGAAACAAAGTAAATGTTGCCACTCTTTTAATAGTTGGAATTGCCGTTTCATCTTTCTTAGGAGCATTTACATCTTTTGCTATGTATCTAATCGGAGAAGATTCCTTTAAAATAACAATGTGGATGATGGGGTATCTTGGAAATGCTACTTGGAAAAGAGTTATCTTTATCTTAATTCCACTTGTTCTATCACTGATATATTTCTATTCCAAAAGACATGAGTTAGATGCTCTATTATCTGGTGATGAAGAAGCCCACTCATTAGGAGTTGATGTAAATAGATTAAAAGTGAGAACACTTACTGTGTCTGCTCTTATTGTAGCTTTTTCAGTGGCTTTTTCTGGAATGATTGGTTTTGTAGGGCTCATTGTACCACATACTATTAGAATGATTGTGGGTCCATCTAATACTAAGATGCTACCTAGCACAATTTTAGCTGGTGGATTTTTTCTACTCATATGTGATACCTTTGGAAGAATTGTTCTTGCTCCAGTAGAGATTCCTATTGGTGTAATTACTGCATTTTTTGGAGCTCCATTCTTCCTATACTTAGCATTAAAAAATAAAAGGAGAGATTTCTAATGGAAGCTATAAAAATTGAAAACTTAAATTTCTCCTACGGGAATAGAAAAATACTTCAAGGTATTAATTTAGAATTAAAAAGAAATAAATTAACAGGAATTTTAGGTCCAAATGGTTGTGGAAAATCAACTCTTTTAAAAAATATTTTAGGATATTTAAAAAGTGAAAGTGGGAATATTTATATAGATAAGATTCTAAGTAAAAATATATCTCAAAAAGAGAAAGCTAAACTTCTTTCTCTGGTTCCCCAAAAATCTCAACTTGTATCTGCTATGGATGTAGAAGAGTTTGTACTTATGGGAAGACTTCCCCATTTAAAAAATAGTTGGGATGGGTATTCAAAGAAAGATGTTGAAATTGCTCAACATCATATTAAAGAGCTAGACTTAGAAAAATTTTTACATAGAAAAGCTGTTAGTCTTTCTGGTGGAGAGTTTCAAAGAGTTCTTTTAGCAAGAGCTCTCACTCAAGAAACAAAAATTATTTTATTAGATGAGCCTACATCTGCTTTAGACTTAAATCATGCTTTGGATTTAATGAAAAAAGTAAAGGATAGTATCATTGATAAAGAGCTTACTGCAGTAGCAGTACTCCACGATCTGAATCTTGCTGCCATGTTTTGTGATGAAATTGTCATGTTAAAAGATGGAAAGGTATTTTGCCAAGGAACTCCTAAGGAAACTTTAACTAAAGAGAATTTAAAAGCTGTCTACGATTTAGAATCTCAAGTTTGTTATACAGAAGAGGGAATTCCTTATATCATTCCTAAATTAAAAGGAGGAAAATAAATTGAAAAAAATAATTTTTTCTTTTATGTTTATACTATACTCTCTATCTTTTTCTGCTCTAAAAGTAGAAAATAATCAAGTTATAGATAGTTATAATAATAAGATTGAACTTAAAGAGTATAAAAAAATAGTTGTTTTAGATCCTGCAGTAATAGAAACTCTATATTTAATTGGGGCTGAAAACCATATTGCTGCTATTGGAACTATAGCAAGAAGTAAAATTTATCCTGAAGAGAAGGTAAAATTACTACCAAATGTAGGACATATTAATAATAGTAGTGTTGAAAAAATACTTTCTTTCTCTCCTGACTTAGTTTTAATAAATGCTATGTCTCCAAAACTAGGTGATACATTAAAACCTTTCAACATTCCTTATATAGTTGTTGAAGCTAATAGTTTTAATGATATTTTAAATAATATAAAACCTTATGGTAAGCTTACTGGAAATGAAGAAAATGCTGATTTGCTTTACAATAAATCTATTGAAAAATTAAATAATATAAAATCTAAAATTACTGCTCAGCCACTTAATATGAAAGGAACAGTACTATATTCAACTTCTCCTATGATGGCTTTTAACTCTAAATCTCTTCCTGGACAGATACTAACTCTTCTAGGAATTGAAAATCTAGCAGATAATTTAGTTGGAGATAAACCTATTATATCCCCTGAGTTTTTATTACAACAAAACCCAGACTTTTTAGCTGGAGCAATGAGTATTTCTAAACCTGAAGATATTTTAAATAGTAATATAATAGTTAAGGAAACAACTGCTGGAAAAAACAATAATCTTTTTATTGTAGATTCTACAAAAATTCTTAGAGGTTCTCCAAGAATTTTTGAGGCAGTTGAAGAATTATATAAAGAGTTAGAAAATTTAAAAAATAATTAAAGAGATGGAACTTTACAGTTCCTATTTCTTTATATAATTATTTCGAAATTCAAAATTTTAGTTTTCGGAAAGGAATGATACTATGAAAAAAATTACAATTTTACTTTTTACTATACTTTCTTTTTTCTCTTTTGCTGAAGAAAAAATAAAAATTGGAGTTACTCTACAACCTTACTATAGTTTTGTAGCTAATATTGTTAAAGACAGAGCAGAGATTATCACGCCTGTTAGATTAGATATTTATAATTCACATAACTATAGTCCTACAGTTGAAGATATGAAAAAAATATCTTCCCTTGATACTATAGTTATAAATGGACTGGGTCATGATAGTTTTATCTATAAGCTGCTTAAAATGAGTGGAAAAAATATCCCAATTATTGAAGCTAACAAAAATATAAAATTAATGCATACAGAAGGAATATGTACCCACGAACATAATCATGATGTGCATGAAGAAGAACATCATCTTGAACATTCACATAATGAGGAAGTAAATTCCCATACCTATATCTCTATAACTGAGTCTATTGAGCAAATAGAGTATATTGCAGATCAATTAGGAAAATTAGATCCTAAAAACAGAGAATTCTACTTAAAGAATGCAAAGGAATATACTGATCGTTTAGCTAAACTAAAAAAAGATGCTCTTAATGAAATCAAAGATATAGATATCTCTAACTTTAAAGTTGTTACTTTTTATGCAGGTTATGACTATCTTTTTAAAGAATTTGGAAAAAAAGTCGATATAGTTATTGAGCCAGCACATGGAGTAGAACCTAGTATAGCACACTTACAACATATTATAAAAAAATTAAAAGCTGAAAATATTAAAGTTATTTTTGGTGAAAAACAATTAAAAAATAAATATATGGAAATTTTAAAAAGAGAAACTAGAGCAGACATCAAAGAACTTTATCATATGACTGGTGGTTCCTATTCTGCTGAAAGTTTTGAAGAGATGATTTCTCAAGACTTAAATGAAATTGTCTCTGCTCTAAAAAAAGAAAAATAAAAGGATAAAAAATGGAAAAATATGAACTAGAAATTAAAAATTTAAACCTTTCTATTGATAATAATTCTATCTTAGAAAATATTAATCTCAAGATTAAGAAAGGGGAAATTCATTGCTTAATTGGACCTAATGGTGGAGGTAAAAGTTCTCTTATAAAATGTATTTTAAAAGAACTTAACTTTCAAGGGGATATTACCTTCCAAAATAATCATAAAAATATCATTGGATATCTCCCTCAACATATCAATCTTAATAATTCTATCCCCTTGACTGTTAATGAATTTATATCTATTAATTCTCAAACGTCCCCCTGCTTTTTAGGTTTTGATTTTAAAAAGCAAAGGCAGGTTGATAATCTTTTAAAAAAATTTAAACTATATGATAAAAGAAATTCAATTTTTACAACTTTATCTGGTGGAGAAAGGCAAAGAGTATTATTATTACAATCTCTTCTCCCTACACCAAATTTTTTAATTTTAGATGAACCTTTAACTGGTATGGATAAGCATGGAGAAGATTTTTTCATTTCGCTTATAAAAGAACTTAAAGAACAAGGAATTACAATACTATGGATAGAACATAATTTATATAAAGTAAAAAAATTTGCTGACACTGTTACTTGTATAAATAAAACAAATATAGCTTGTAATCTTTTAGATAGTAATTTTTTTGAAAAAGAAATCTCAAATATTTTTTGTAGGTGATTTTATGTTGGAAATACTTAATTATTCTTTTATCACAAATGCTCTTATTTCAGCTTTTTTTATAGGACCACTGTTAGGAATTATTGGAACACTTGTTGTAAGCAAAAAAATGGCTTTCTATTCTGAAGCCATAGGGCACGCTGCAATGACAGGAATAGCTATAGGAATAATATTAGGAGAAAATTATTTGACTCCTTACCTCTCCACCTTTGGTTATTCTATCTTATTTGGAATTTTGATTATATATACAAAAACTAAAACTGATATAGCCTCAGATACTCTAATTGGAATTTTTTTAGCAGTCTCTATTTCCATTGGAGCTTCTCTTTTAACTTATACAGCTGGAACAATTAATCCACATATAATTGAAAATATTCTTTTTGGTTCAATACTAACTATTGAGAAAATAGATATATATATTCTAATAACTATAACTGTTTTAGTTTTTATTATTTTATACCCTTGTTACAATAAATTTTTATTAATCAGTATAAACCCTAGTATTGCCTTAGCTAGAAAAATAAATATAAAATTTTATGAGTATCTTTTTATTATTCTGCTAAGTATCACTACAATAGGAGCAATAAAAATAGTTGGTTCTATTTTAGGTGAAGCATTACTTTTAATTCCAACTGCTTCAGCTAAAAATATATCTCATTCAATGAGAGCCTTTATTGGATATAGTATTTTATTCTCAACCCTCAGCTGCATATTAGGAATAATTCTTCCTGCTTATCTTACTCTTTCAATTCCTTCAGGGGCAGCTGTAATTCTATCTTCTACAATTATTTTTATAATAAGTATAATTATTAAGAAATTTAATTTTAACGTATAATATAAAGGAGGAATTTTATGAAAAAAATTATTTTATTTTATCTCATTGTCAGTGCTTTAAGTATAGCTGACGATGTTAACATTGATTTAGGGGATTCTGTTATCAGGAAAAACTATTCAGAACGGGAATTTTTTGTTGCTCCAAGAGAGATTAAAAACACCTATGTTGTTACTCAAGAACAAATTCAGGAAAAAAACTATAAAAATGTTGAGGATGTTCTTAGAGACTCACCTGGAGTTGTAGTTAATAATACTGCTTTTGGACCAAGAGTAGATATGAGAGGTAGTGGAGAAAAATCTCTTAGTAGAGTTAAAATTCTAGTTGATGGGGTAAGTATCAACCCTACTGAAGAAACTATGGCTAGCCTTCCTATAAATTCAATACCCATAGAAACCATTAAAAAAATTGAGGTTATTCCTGGAGGGGGAGCTACTTTATATGGAAGTGGTTCTGTTGGAGGGGTAATTAATATTGTTACTAATTCAAATGTCACTAAAGATAACTTTTTTATGGATCTAAAATACGCTTCTTTTGATTCTAGAAATTTTGGATTTGCTGGTGGAAAAAATATAAATGAAAAGCTCTATCTTAACTATGGTTTTAACTATGTTAATAGTGAAGGATATCGTAAAGCTGAAGAAAATGAAAACATTATATTCTTAGGAGGATTTGATTATAAATTTAATGATAGAAATAAAATTCGTTTTCAAGTAAGAAATTCAAGAGAGAATCAGAATGGAACTAACCAAGTTTCAAAGAAAATTTTAGAGCAAGATAGAACTGCTCCTGGATTAAATTTAGATTTAGACACTGAAAATAGTAGCTATACTTTTGATTATGAAAATAGAGTTAGTGATAATTTAACACTGGCTTCTACTCTTTACTATCAAGAACAAACAAGAAAAATCAATACTGAAAGTATTGATGATATAAAAATTACTGCAAGTAACCGAAAATATACTTTTTATCAAACAAAATATAATTTTTATAATGTAAAATCTGTTATGAATGCAAAATTTACTGAGGAAAAATATGGAGTAAAATTAAAAAGTAATTATGAATATGAACATGGAACTCTTATATTAGGATATGATTTTTATAGTTCTACTAATAAAAGAAAATCATTTGTTAAATCTGAAACTCTAAAAACATATAGTGATGGAAATTCATATATAAATCTTAATCCTGAAGATAGAAAACCTGTAATTAATAGTGTAAATATTAACTTAACTAAAGAATCACATGGAATTTATGCTTTTAATAAATATGAACTTACTGATAATCTAGATTTTACTAGTGGAATACGTGGAGAATATACAAGTTATAGTGGAAATAGAAAAAATGGTCCTAACTCTATGCCTTTTATAGCTGCAAAAACACAAGAAATAGAAACAGATAGAAATTTAACTAACTATGCTGGAGAAATAGGAGCTCTTTATAAATATAGAGATACTGGGAATATTTTCTTAAGATATGAAAGAGGATTTGTTACTCCTTTTGCTACTCAATTAACAGATAAAATTCATGATAATCAGCTAAAAAATCCTGACACAGGAATTATAACTCCTCCTATTGTTAATGTTGCTTCTATATATGTAGCTAATAATTTAAACTCTGAAATAACTGATACTATTGAATTAGGTGTCAATGATTATATCTTTAATTCTCTATTTTCTCTTTCATTCTTTGTAACAGATACAGAAGATGAAATCACTCTAATTGAATCAGGAGTTACAAATCCAGCTATTAAAAGATGGAAATATAGAAATATTGGAAAAACCAGAAGAATGGGACTTGAATTACAAACAGAACAATACTTTGATAAGCTAAGTCTTAATCAATCACTTTCTTTAGTTAATGCTAAAGTTTTAAAAGGAGATAGTAGTATCAATATCAATAAGAATGATAAAATTCCAATGGTTCCTGAAATGAAAATAACCCTAGGAGCAAAATATAGCCTAACTGATAGACTATCTCTATTAGCTAATTACACTTATATTAGTGAAAAAGAGGTTAGAGAGTTAGATGATGAAGATAATATTAAAAAGTTTACTATTGATAGCTATGGAACAATTGATTTAAGTACTATGTACCAAATAGATGAATATTCAAACTTAAAACTTGGAGTTAAAAACTTAACCTCTACTAAATATAATCTTAGAGAAACAAGTATTGAAGCTTTTCCAGCCCCTGAAAGAAATTATTTTATTGAGTTAAATGTAAAATTCTAAAAATATTAAAGGAGACTAAATATGAAAAAACAATTACTTATACTAATGTTAATCATTGCTGCTCAAAATAATTATTCTAAAGATATTCCTCTTTCTAAAACACCAAATTTTAGAATATCACTTGATAATGAAGAAACACCTACATTAGAAAAAAGTTCGTATGAAGATTTATTAAGAATGGTTGATGAAATAAATAGAAAAAATGGTCTAATTACAAATTACTTTGTCAATGGTACAAATATCGGAGAAGAGTATACTGATGTTAAATTTGTTCCAGTTGCCCAATACACTGGTAACGAAAATTTCAAAGACTCTCTTCCATTTGATAGAGAAGGAAATCAAAAAAGGGTATATTTAGGAAATGGAAATAGTATTAAAGATTTTAAAATTATTACTTCAGATGAATTTAATAAACTTACTAATTCTAAGAATAATAAATATACTTTAGAAGGTACATATAAAAATATAAATAAAATTGATATTTCTAGTTGGGATACTGATGGTAAAAGAAATCCTTTAAAAATAAGTGTTGACGAGTATTTTAAAAATATAGATGGAAAGAGTAGAAAAGAAATTGCAAAATATCTAGAGCCTAAACTCAATCAATTTTTAGAAAAAACTGATAGTAAAGTTATTTTAAAAGAGGGTGAACTTTATACTAAAGAAAAAGATGGAAGTGAATGGAAAATACTTTGGGAAATCGAACCTGTTTCTATTCACAGTGTTTGGCCTGAAGGTTTTAAAGATGATATCCTAGCTAAAATTTATATCTATGATTCTACAAAATCAGATAAAGATAGTAGAGGAAGAATTATTTATCAAAATGATGGAAGTATTCTTATAGAAGATAAATATGATTATAGCAAAAATAATGAAAATTCAAAAAAGTTAGGAAAAAATATTGAGTTTAGAGGAAAGGGAAGAATAGATGGAGAGATTAACTTAGGAAAAGGAAGTAATCATCTTATAATCAGTGAACAATTTACAGGTAAATATGGTACTAATGTTATCTTAGGTCCATATGCTAAATTAAAAAATATAGATGTTGTTGAAGTTGGTGGACAAATTGGAAGTGATTCCTCAGCCTCTCTTTCTGGTAGAACCTCTCTTGCTTTAGATATAGATCCTAAAATAAAAAATGAAAAAGGATATTTAATACAACATGCCTTAAAAGATTCAGATAAAAATATTATTTTTAGAAGTCCTAGTACACATTTAAATAAAAAATATAAAAATGATTTCTCAATAGAATTAATGACTAGTAAGATAAATAATGATAGTGTAATAGATATCGGACGTTCATTATACACTAAAGATAATAATGAAAAAGATTATCATATAACTTTGATACCTGATTCTATTGCTAATAATATTATAGAATTAGATGAGAAATCTAAAGATGGAAACTCTTTAATAAAAGTAGAAATAAAAGATAAACTAAAAGGATTAAATAATTCTGAAAATCAAGTTTATTTAAGTCTAAAAAATTCTAAAAATTTATCAGCTCTTTTTCCTACTTTAACAACCACAAATAAAAGAACTAACTTCACTGTTGAAGAAGATGAAAAAGAACTAGAAAAAGATAAATTATTAGCTACTTATTTAAGAACTAAAACTGCTGATGATATTTTAAAAGATCTCAGTCAATTTAATTTTTCTGATAAACAAACTTTAATTTTAAAAGAAAAAATAAAAAATATTCAAAATAACGATATTATAAAAGATGATAAAATAAAAAGAGAGGAATTAAAAGCTTTTTCTAAAATAAACTTTGATAGTGATACCCTAGAAAATCATATCTCTAAATTTAAAGAAAAGATAAAAGTTGACTACTCTAAATTAGATGATGAGAGTAGAAATAAATTGGCTTCTGAATTAGAAAAATACTATGAAGATAATTTGAAATCTTCTTCTGAATCTCTTTTAAATTTAAGTGATAAATATGATAATAAAATATCTAGTATTAAAAATTTAGGAAATAAAATCTCATATATTTTAGAGACTATTAAAACTATAAAAAACTATAAAGAAAGTGATGAAAATAGTTTTGATGATTGGTATTATTTGGGATATAATTATAATAACTCTCCTAATTCTAAATCAAATAAAATAGAGAGATACTTCAAAGAGATCGAAGGCTATCTCAATGATATACCATATTTAATTAAAGAGTTAAAAAATGAAAATGAAGAGAAATTAGATATTGAATTAATTAAAGAGCTTAAGGCACTAGAAAATAGAAAGGATATTTTTGATTATAAAGAATTACACTCTATTCTTTACTATACTCAAAGACAGGAAGAAGTACTAAAAGAATTACAAACTCTTATAAATCAAGTTCAAAATAAAAATATTTATTCTAGACTAAATAAAGTAGCAAAAGATGAAATCTCTACTTTTACTTCTATCCCATTTGATATAAATAACGACTTTTCAGTTAACAAAAATTATGTACATGGTGGAAGTATTTTAACTAAAAACTCTTATGATTCTTTTAAAGGAAATATCTATAGTGGTTATGGTATATATGAGACTGAAATCAATAATATGAACTTTGGATTTATTGTAGGAGGAGCTACTTCTAATCATAATGAAATAAAAAATGATACCCTTAAAGAGGTTACTACAGAATCTAAAATTAAAGGTGTTAGTGCGTATTTAGGTGGATATAATAGAAACTTCTTAACTCCTAAATTACAATGGCTAAATGGATTTGGATTACAGTATGGAGAGTATGAAGTAAATAGAGAGTTTAAAAATAATTATCAAGAAAACAATTTCACTTCCAATACAAATGTATATGGAATAAATTTATACTCAGGATTAAATTATCAATATTCTTTAAAAGATGACTTAGCACTTAATTTTAGAGGGCTAGTATCTTATTCATTTATCTCACAAGAAGATATTAAAGAAAAAAATGCTCCTTTAGCCTTAAATATTAAAGCTCAAAATTATAATTATTTAGATAGTGAATTAGGAGTAAGCTTAAATAAAACTATCTTTAACCCTAACTCTAAAAATACTCTATCTGGAGGTATTTTTGGAAAATTTGGTATATTGGGATATGACAATAAAAATCTAAATGGTAAATTTAATGATTCTACTAGTTCAATGGAAATCCAAGGAAACAAATTTGAAAAAAATTCTATAAAATTAGTTTTAAACTATGATGTTTCTTTAAATTCAGGAATCAACTATGGATTAGAAGGAACTTATACTACAAATGATGAATATAATAATATTACCTTTGGGCTAAAAGCTGGATATCGTTTTTAATCTAATTAAAAAGAAGCTGTAATAACATAACAGCTTCTTTTTTTTATTAACACTTTTATATCAAAGAGTAAAAACAATCTAAATACTCTTTAATTAATTCTTTCTTATCATCTCTTGGAACATATATAGCAAATATCTCTTTCTCATATTCCCCATAGAATCTTATTGAACAACTTTTTCTTCCAAACATATTATCCTCTACTAAGAAAATCTCTTTTATTTTATCAACACTTAAATGTCCTCCTATTGAAGATTCTGGGTCATGGAAATTTAAATATCCATGAGCATAAAATCCCTTTGGAAATTTGTCTTTTATCTCTAAAACAAAGTTAGGAGTTACTACTAATAGAAAAACTTTCTCCCACTCTCTTAGTATTTCAAAAAGTTCCTCTCTTTTTTCAAGAGGATATTTTCTTACTGTAGGAGAATTTCTCAACACCTCTATAAGTGATATCCCTAATTCTTTAGCTATTTTTTCTAAGGATGTCTTCTTATCCTTTTCTAATAACTTCTCAATCTCTTTTCTCATTTATTTACTCCTTATTTGTCAATTTTTATAAAATTTACTTCTATCTTTTAAAAAATAAAAAGGGCATCTTAAATATACCTACCCCTTTTTATTTTTAATTTATTTTAAACATAGTTATTCTAACAACTCTGTTTTTATTTTTCCTCTTCACTTTGTCTTAACATCCAAAGTATTTTAGCAAATTCTTTCATAAGATCATCCATCAATCCTGAAATGATATATTCATTTTTCTCATCTGCTTCTATTTTTAATTCTTTTATGAGATTAAGAAAATATTGAAAATCTGTAATTACTTCTTTTAAGATATAGCTTCCACAAACATATCTATCTTCTTCTTCCTTTATTTTTGAATGAGCTAGAAACTCTTTCAATGACCCTAATGGTTTCCCTCCAATAATTAAAATATTTTCTGCAACTTCGTCTATACTTTTATTAACACTATTGTATAACTCTTCAAGTTTACCATGTAAAGTAAAAAAACTTTTTCCCTTTACATACCAATGAAAATTTTGTAATTTATGATATTCTACTACTAAATCAGCTAATAATAAATTTAATTTCTTTTCCATAATTTTACCTCCATATAAATCAATATTTTTTAAACTACACTAAATATATCTATATTTATGTTATATCATATTTTTTATTTTTAGTCAACAATATTTCGTAGAACAAACTTTTTAAAAATTTAAATTATATGATTTTATTTTTAGAGTATAAAAAAATAGGAGTGTCCCTTTTATTACATCTCCTATTTCTAATTTATATTACTATTTAATATCTACTACTGGAAATCTATTTGGTAACTTTACTCCAGCTCTATCTAAAACTTTTTTACTTTGTTTTTTAACTTTTTCTAAAAGTTCTTTTTCGTCTAAGAATAAAATTTTCTTCGCTTTCATTAACCATTTTCCATTACACATTGTAGATTCTACATTTTCACTGCTCATAGCATATACTATATTAGCTATTGGGTCTACTAATGGTAGGGCATGAATAGTATCAGGATTTAAAACTACTAAGTCAGCTTTTTTACCAACTTCTAAGCTTCCTATCTCCTTCTCTTGTAAAGCACATTTAGCTCCATTTATTGTTGCCATCTCTAAAACTTCCTCAGCAGAAACACTCTTAGGATCTAATGTTCTTCCTTTATGTAATAATGATGTTAAATACATATCTCTCATCATATCCATCCTATTATTAGATGGTGCTCCATCTGTTCCTATTCCAACAGTAATACCTTTCTCCATCATCTCAGGAATTCTAGCAAAACCTAAAACTACTTTCATAGCAGCTGCTGGATTATGAGATGCTTTTACATCATAAAGTCTAAATAAATCTATCTCTCTTTCAGTTAACCATACTACATGGGCAGCTACTAAATTAGGTCCTAAAGCTCCTAGTCTATATAGGTGTTCCACTGTTGTTTCTCCTCTAGTAGCTCTTGTATAATCCATCTCCTCTTTTACTTCCAACACATGCATATGTATTCCAGTGTTGTACTTATCTGCTAATTTTTTTGTTCCTACTATTAAATCATCTGAGTTATTAAATATAGTTCTTAATCCAAACCAAATTTTTATTCTTCCGTCTGCTGCATTATTATATTTTTTAAATAATTCTTCTTGCTCTCTTAACTCCTCTTCAGTAGTTTTTTGCCAAGGTTTTGGAAGCCCCTCTCCTTCGTCCATAGTGGACTTACAAAGACAAGCTCTAAGCCCACATTTTTCTACTGCCTCTACCATAGCATCTACATATTGTCCCCCAGCCTCTAAGAAAGTTGTAGTACCTGATTTTATCATCTCTACACAGCAAGCTATTGATGAAATTAAGGAATCCTCATAATCAAAGCTACTCTCATATGGCCAAATTCTCTCTCTTAACCAAGTAAGTAACACTACATCATCTGCTATTCCTCTTCCTAATTGCTGTGAAAGATGTACATGAGTATTTACAAGTCCAGGAAGAATAATTTTTCCTTGTGCATCATAAATCTCTACATCGCTATTTAATAATTTTTCATCTATTTTTCCTATGGCTTTTATTCTATCATCTTCAATAAGAATAGAACCTCCATTAAAAACCTCTCTTTTTTCATTCATTGAAACTATATATCCATTTTTAATTAAAAGTTTTCCCATTATTTCCTCCTATCTCCAAATTAAGTTTACTAATGAAAGAGCTCCTATTATCCATAAAACTGTATTTATTTTATTCCACTCTTTAGCTACAGCATGCATTATAATATAGCTAACAAATCCAAAACTTAATCCAATACTGATACTATAAGTAAGTGGCATAAATATTATTGTAACAAAAGCTGGAACTGCTATCTTTATATCAGATAAATCTAAATCCCTTACACTTTTAAACATAAATACTCCTACCATTACAAGTGATGGAGCAGCAGCAAACATAGGTACTATTCCAACTAATGGAGTAACAAGTAAAGCTAATAAAAATAAAATAGCTGTAACAAATGAAGCTAATCCTGTTTTTGCTCCTGCTGCTATTCCTGCTGCAGATTCTCCAAATGTAGTAACTGTACTAGTACCTAAACAAGCTCCTATTATTGTAGATGAAACGTCAGCAAACATCATTCTTCCTAAACCTTTATATTTTCCTTTTTCATCTACTAGCCCTATCTCTCTAAAACAAGCTATTAAAAATCCTAATGAATCAAATAAGTCTATAAACATAAAAGAGAATATTGAACCAAATAATGAGATTTTAAAGGCTCCAAAAATATTTAATTTAAAAGCTATTGGTTCTATACTTGGTGGCATAGATATTATAGCTTTAGGTAATTCTACTAATCCTAATATCATTCCTAGTACTGTTATAATTACAATACTTATCAGTATTCCACCTCTGACTTTTTTTAATTCAAAAATTGCCATTAAAACTAAACCGAGTATAGATAGTGTAACAGGTAAGTCAAATTTTCCTAATGCTACTAATGTAGCAGGATCTGCTACTATTATTCCCATATTTTTTAAACCTATAAAAGCTATAAATAATCCTATCCCTGCTGTAGAAGCAATAGTAATCGGTGTAGGTATAGCTGAAGCTAACTTTTCTCTAAGCCCTGAAGCTGCTAATATAAAAAAGAAAACTCCTGATATAAAAACTACTCCTAAAGCATCTTGCCAAGGTACACCTTTTCCCATAACAAGTGTAAAAGTAAAAAAGGCATTAAGTCCCATTCCAGGTGCCATTGCTATAGGTACATTTCCTATAAAGGCAGCTAAAAATGTTCCTATTGCTGTAGCTAGACATGTTACTGTAATTAAAGCTCCTTTATCCATTCCAGCTAAAGATAAAATTGCAGGATTTACAAATATTATATATGCCATTGCTAAAAATGTTGTAACTCCTCCAATTACCTCTGTTTTTACACTACTTTTTCTCTCTTCAATTTTAAATACTTTTTCTAACAAAGTGTTAGTCATCATTTCCCTCCTACTATAAATGTCTACTTCCATTTTATTAGAAAATGTGATTTTTGTCAAACTTTTTTGTTTGAATTTGAGAATATTATATTTTTTTCATATTAACATAAAATAACAAAATATTTTAAATAAAAAAGAAGAATATTTTACTCATTATTATCTACTCTTCTAAAGAATTTTTTAGTAAAATATTCCTCTTTCTATTTTATTTTTCTAATTTATTCAATTCCTCTTCTAAAATATCAAGTAATCTATCGAACTCTACAGCTACAGCATGGAAGCTTTCAACTTTTTCTAAATCTACTCCTGCCTTTTTAAGTTGATTCATAGGATGGTCATTTCCACCAGATTTTAAAAGTGTTAAGTAATCTTCTTTCGCTTTGGTTCTTTCCTCTTCGCTATACTTAGTATTAGTTATTCTATCATATAGATTTGCTGATGAAGCAAAGCTAGTAGCATATTGATATACATAATAAGGAGAGTTAAAGAAGTGTGGTATTCTTGCCCAGATTATTTTTTGTAACTCATCCATAGTGATGCTATCTCCAAAATACTCTTTAAATAGATTATTCATTATTCCGCTAAGAACATCAGGAGTTACAGCTTTTCCCTCCTCTATTAACTTATGAGCTTGATACTCATAGTTAGCAAATAGAGTTTGGATATAGAAAGTTCCTACAATATTTCCAAGAGCTTGCTCTATCAATGCTATCTTCTCAATAGGGTCATTTGAATTTTTAATCATATAATCTAGTAGTAATCTCTCATTAAAAGTAGAAGCTACTTCAGCTACAAATATTGTATAATCATGTGTAGCATATGGTTGGTTTTCATTTGATAACATTGTATGTAGTGTATGTCCCAATTCATGGGCTAATGTAAACACATCATCCAAAGTTGATTGATAGTTTAATAACATATATGGATGTACATCATAAATTCCTATTGAATAAGCTCCACTTCTTTTGTTTTCAGTTTCAAATACATCTATCCAACCTTCACTTATAGCTCTATTCATCTTAGCAGAATAATCTTCTCCAAGAGGTGCTACAGAATTATATACCATCTCTTTTGCCACATCATAATCAAAAGTTTTATCATATTCTACTATATTTATACTATTATCATAGTAGTGATACTCTTTTAAACCTAAAGCTTTTTTTCTTAAATTTACATATCTTTGTAGCGGAGCATTATTATCTATTGCTGATTTTAATAAAGTTGTATAAACTTCAGTTGGAACATTTTTAGGCTCAAGTGCTTTTTCTAAACTAGAGTTATAGTTTCTTCCTTTAGATGAAGCCACATCTCTTTGAAGAAGTGCTCTATATATTGCTCCATAGGTATTTTTATTATTATCAAAAGCTCCATATAGTGCTTCAAAAGCTTTTTTTCTATCCTCTTGATTTCTATTAGTTGCTAAAACTTTTGAATATACTCCATTTGTAACAGGTCCTTCATATCCATCAGAAAGTTTTACCTCATTCCATTTCATATCAGAGATAGATAATTCTGCATATATATCATGAGGAGCTCCCATATATTGCCCATAGTAAGAAAGTAATTTTTCTTTTCCTTCATCTAGTACATGCCCTTGTAATCTATATATTTCCATAAGTCCAAATCTATTATCTTTTAGTTCTGGATTTTCATCTATCCATCTTTCCATAGTCTCTTTAGGAATTTGTAAAATCTCTGGTGTTATCCAAGCTGCACTTACTGAATACTCTGTATATATAGCCTGAATCTCTTGAAGTTTTACAGAAGATACCTCATCTTTAGAATCTAAATCTTTTAACATATATACATATACATAAAGCTTATCTAGTAATCTTCCCATTTTTTCTTCTAATTTGATAAGCTCTACAAATTTTTTAGAGTCATCTTTTATTTGCCCTTTGTATTGTGGAATCTCTTTCATCATAGATTTTAAAGTTTCTAACTCTTTATCCCACTCTGCCCAGTCAAGATAAAAATCTGTCATATTCCACTTATACTTATTATCAATCTCACTTCTTTTTAACAATTTTGTTTCCTCCTTTTGTGGTTTTACAATCTCACTCTTTACAACTTCACTTTTCTCCTTTTTTTCATTAGTTAAATAAAGTCCAGCTAATGCTGCAATAAAGCCTACAATTATGAGATTTTTCATATTACCACCTCTCTAGTCCAATTTTTTTAGTTTTATCTCTCTATCTTTTGGAAGAATCTTATTTAAAACAACACCTGAAAAAGCTGCTAAAGCTAATCCTGATACAGAAACTGTTTGCCATATACTTATATTATCTACTGCTATTCCAAGAACAAATATTATAGAAGAGATTATTAGATTTCTTGAATTACCAAAATCAAGTTGTGCATCTACAACAGTTCTTACTCCTACTGAAGCTATCATTCCAAATAGAATTACAGAAACTCCTCCCATTACTGGTAATGGAATAGTTTGTAAAAGTATTCCAAATTTTCCTATAAATCCTAATATAATAGCATAACAAGCTGCTATCCTTAAAATAGCTGGGTCATATACTCCTGTTACTGCTAACACTCCTGTATTCTCTCCATAAGTTGTATTAGCTGGTCCTCCTAAAAATCCTGCTGCTATCGTAGCAAGTCCATCTCCTAAAAGTGTTCTGTGGATTCCAGGATCTTTGAAGAAATCTTTTCCTACAACAGCACCATTAGTTGTAATATCTCCTATATGCTCAATAAATACTACTAAAGCTATTGGAGCTATGGCTATTATCCCTGTCAAAGACATAGATGGCATTGTAAACAGATCACTTGCTGCTTCAGTAGAAAGTCCTATCCACTTAGCTTGAGATACTACACTAAAATCTACCATTCCTAAAATAGTAGCTACAATATATCCTACTATTACAGCAGCTAATATTGGTATAAGTCTTAAGAATGATTTCTTCATCATTGTGATAGATACCATTGTTAAAATTACAGAAAAAGCTACTATTAAGCTTTTAGTATCAAATTTTCCATTAGCATATCCAGCCATATTTAAAGCTGTTGGACTCATTCTAAGTCCTATAAGCATAATAATAGGTCCTGTTACTATTGGTGGGAAAAATGATTTTATTTTCTCCACTCCAAAAGTTTTTACCAAGAAAGACATTATTACATATATAAGCCCTGCAGCTATTACTCCACCTTTTATAGCTCCTATTCCTTCATTTTTTAAAACTAATGTCAATGCTCCTATAAAAGCAAAAGATGAACCTAAGAAAACTGGTACAATTCTTTTTGTACAAAGATGAAATATCAATGTTCCTACCCCAGCAGATATTAAAGCTATTGATGGATTTAATCCTGTTAAGAAAGGAACTAAAACAGTAGCTCCAAACATTGCAAGTACATGCTGTATTCCCAGTATAAATTTAGCATTTCCTACTACCTTTTCAGTATTTTTCATTTTTTAAACTTCCTCCAAATATATTATCTTATTTTTTTAATTTTGCTAAAAATTTCTCTTCATTAACTATAAATCTACTATGTTCTCCCTCTCCTACTAAAGTTTCTCCATGGAAAACCTTAACAGAGAAATCTAATTTTTTCCCATCTATTTTATCTAAAGTAGCTGTACAAGTTAATTCATCTCCTATAAGATTAGCTTTTAAATGTTTAATATTTACAGAGATTCCTACTGTTGTATCCCCTTCTCCTAACTCTTTTTGAGCTAAAGTAAAAGCTGTACTCTCCATAAAAGCTATAAGCATAGGTGTAGAGAAAACTTCTAAAGCTCCTGATGCCACTTTAGCTGCTGTTTCACTCTCTTTAACTACTTTGCTTTGTGTAAAATTCATACCTTCTTTTAACATAATATTCCTCCTATATAAATTATTTTATAACAATACCTATTAATTTCCCCTTATCAAAGGATACAACACAGATATCCTCCTGTGCTATATTACTCATACAAATGCTCTCCCCTTGATGAAGAGTATAATTAGTAAGTGGGTATTTAAATCCTTTTAATGTCAAGTTTTCTACCTTCTCAGAAAAGGGAACAAAGGATATAGTTTTTCCTTTCTCTCCTACAAATTCCCTGTAATTTTCTATTGCAAAGATATCTTCTGTCTCACTTACAAAAATTAGATTTTTAAATTTAAACATCAGATTAAGGTTTGTTAATTCATGGTCTTTTCTACCACCTAACCCACCAATTACAATAATCTTATCATATTTTTTTTCACTTATATATTTTAAAATCAACTCTCCATCTGTAAAATCCTTATCTTTAGGAAATCTCTTTATAATTACTCCTGACTTTTCATATTTTTCTAAAATATTTTCAGGTACAGAGTCAAAATCTCCCCATATCTCCATTGGAACTACTCCCAATTTTTCCAAAAGATTTGCACCACCATCAGCACAATAGATATCCCCCTTATTTTTTTTCATAAGGTTTAAATAATACTCTTTACTTCCTAAAAGTTCTCCATTAAAAAAAACATATGCTACTCTCATTCTTCCCTCTAATCATCATCAAATTCTGTATCTACTATAATAAATATTGGTAGATGGTCTGATATTTTATCTTTCATCATTCTGTACTGTTTCTTTGTAAAATCTATTGCTCCACTCTTTCCTTCAAATTCCTGAGTATAAATTTTTGATAGAAACATATTATCATAGGAACTAGCTAATTTATCCTTCCCAATAGTTGTTTTTATTCTTGGATTGAGTGCATGTACTACCTCATCACTGTGATTCAATAGATTTTCAAATGCTTCATCATCAGCACTAAGATTAAAATCTCCAGCTATAATTATATCATTCTCTTCACTATCTAAGTTTTGAAAATAATCATAGACTCTATTCATAGTAAAAGCTTCAGCCCTTCTTTCAGATTCTCTCTTTCCAAAGATAGAGTGTACTAATACAAAGGTAAAATCAAAATTTCCTATTTTAAAATCTGCTCCATAGGGAGCTCTTTCAAATTTTTTCTCATCATCAGGATAAAATCCTCTATCTCCTAAAAATTCTGCTCTTTCACTTTTCCAAATATATGCAAAATACTCTTTATAACTTGTACTTCCTACTGGATATGGAGAAATATGGTACTCCCATCTCACTCCACTCTCTTTTTCCAGCTCCTTTATTAGCCTTTCTACTCCTATTGGATTCATTACTTCTATAAGTCCAACTACATCAAAACCTTCTAAAACTTTACTCATAAGTTTAAAATCCTTTTGAGCTTTTCCTATTCTTAAGGTATTAAAAGAAGCTATATAACCCTCTTGAGCTAAAAGAGTCAAAGTCATTAAAATATATAAAATCAAAACTTTTAATTTTCTCATCTTTCCACCTCTTTTTATTCTTTACATATTATATCATTAATTGTAAAAATTCTCTATCAGATTATTACTTTATAGTTTTATTTTTTCAAATAAAAAAAGCTCTCGAAACAAGAGCTTTTTTTATCTTCTTATTGAATAATTCTTTTGATTACCCTGCTCGCTATTCTACGAACATATCTTCTCAATGAGCTTTCTTTTGATTATACTGTTCGTGGCTCTACGAACATATCTTCCCTTACTTAATTGTAACATACTTTTAATATTAAATCAGCTTATATCTCTTTGTTAGTTTCCTAACAATATCATTTATTGTTCTTACTGTATCACTACCTATCTCTACCATTTTGTTGACATCAACAAAGTGTCAAAAATTCTAATTTCAGAAGTTTCTATTGATTGTCTAGCTTTTCAATTACATATCCTCTATACTATATTCACTATACCCCTCATAGTAATAACTTATATCTATTCCCTTCATAAAAATAGTACGATTATCTATCTCATCTGTAAGAGCTTGCTTTAAAATATATTTTATCTCAATATCTTTTACAACGCTTCTCTCCATAGCAGATAAATAATCCTCTTTATCTACTAAGTTCCAATCAATTACTTTTTTAATATTCTCTTTTAAAATTAAATCTAACCAGATACGTGTAGCTCTTCCATTTCCTTCTCTAAAAGGATGAGCTATATTCATTTCAACATATTTTTCAATAATCTCATCAAATGTTCTCTGTGGCATACTATCTATATATTTCAATGAATGTTCTAAATACATCAAAGGTGCAAAACGGAAATTTCCCTTAGCTATATTTACTTTTCTAATCTTTCCAGCAAAATCATAAATATCTTCAAATAAATATTTATGAATGAAAGTCCCTCAAAAATTCCAACCTTAACTTTTTTTATATCTCCAGAGTCATAAAGTTGCTTAGCTTTCAACTTACTAATTCTCTCTTCCTCTTTAGCTAGTTCTATTTGATTTGTGATATTTAGTTTATTTTCTAAAATCATCCCTCTATCTCCTCAATAATTTTATCTATCTCAATACGAAGTTTATCAATATTAGATACAGTCTGCTTAAGTTTCTCATTTAACTCTTTTATATCTATAACTTCTCTTGTATCTTTAGCCTCTACATAAGCACTTACAGAAAGATTATAGTTTTCTTCTTCAATCTTTCTATTATCCACCATCTTTGAAATATATTGAATATTCTCTTTTTTCTTGAATATTTCTAATATCTTTTCAATACTTCCTATTTTATCTCCTTCAGTTTCTGTTAAAATATTATTATTTGTCTTTTTCTCAAAAAATTCCTCTCCACTTGCATCTATAAATTGAGTTTTTGTATTATTTCCTTTAGCCTTAGATAAAATTAAAATATTTACAGCTATTGATGTTCCAAAGAAAAGATTAGGTGCTAATGAGATAACTGTTTCAACATAGTTATTATCTACTAAATATTTTCTAATCTTTTGCTCTGCTCCCCCACGATAAAAAATTCCTGGGAAACAAACTATTACAGCACGTCCTTGACTTGAAAGAAAATTCAAGCAATGAAGTACAAAGGCAAAATCTGCCTTAGATTTTGGAGCTAATACTCCCGCTGGAGCAAATCTTTCATCATTTATTAAAGTAGTGTCATCACTTCCTACCCAATTAACAGAGTATGGTGGATTTGATACAATAGCATCAAAAGGTTTATCATTAGTATGTTGAGGATTTGTCAAAGTATTTCCCAAAGCAATATCAAACTTATCATAGTTTATATTATGTAAAAACATATTCATACGAGCAAGATTATAAGTTGTATGATTTATCTCTTGTCCAAAGAATCCATCCTCTATCCTCTTCTCTCCAAATTGTTTTTGTACCTGTAATAACAATGAACCAGAACCAGCAGCTGGGTCATAAACTTTATTTATTTTATCCTTTCCATATGTTACTAATTTAGCTATTAATTTAGAAACACATTGAGGAGTAAAAAATTCTCCCCCAGATTTTCCAGCATTAGCAGCATAGTTAGAGATTAAAAACTCATAAGCATCTCCAAATAAATCTATATGATTTTTTTCAAACTCCTCTCCAAAATTAAGTCCAGCTACTCCTTTTATCACAGCTGCCAGACGTTGATTTTTTTCCTTTACAGTAGTTCCTAATCTATTACTTGTTGTATCAAAGTCATCAAACAATCCTTTTATATCTTTCTCTGAATCAAAACCTACAGCTGATTTTTCTATTTCTGAAAATATATTTTTTAAATCTGTATTTAGATTTTCATTTTTATCGATATTCTTAACAATATTAACAAACAATTGACTTGGATAGATAAAATATCCCTTTGTTTTTATTGCATCCTTTTTTATCTCTTCAGTTATAATATCATCACTAAGGTCTGAATATTTAAAACTATCATCCCCAGCTTCTATAAAAGCAGAAAAATTTTCACTAATAAATCTATAGAAAAGTGTTCCAAGAACATATTGCTTAAAATCCCAACCATCTACGGCTCCACGAACTTCATTTGCTATTTTCCAAATTTGAGATTGTAACTCAGCTCTTTGTGCTATACTTGACATATTTCTTCCTCCATATTTGTTTACTTCTTATTTTATTATATCATAAATACTCACAATATTAAAACTTATTCATCAATCATCTTTTTTTACATATTCTCACACTTTTTTCATTTTTTTATACTTTTTATCTTATTTTGTTCATAAAAATGAAAAAATATAATTTTTGTACTCTCTCAAAGTATCTAAAATAGCCTATTCAAAACACCTCGTTTTAAAGAGGATTTTATAGGCTTATAGAGGTATATTTTTTAGTCATACTTTTAATCAAAAGAATAAAATAACAGGTGTTAAAATCGATTTTATAGCTTCAACTTTTCCCTATTAAATTTGACTTTTTGCCTATAATTTGATATAATTCAATTGTACTATAGTACCCCAATGGGTAGTTAAGTTGTGTTTAATCAAGGTCAGAATATCAGCCCTAATAATTTTTTATTGGGGCTTTTATTCTGTCTTTGACCGAGACAGAAAACACAACTTGACTTAGGAGGAATGCTCTATGAATATTTTTATTCAAAACATCCACTTTGATGGTGGACTAGTTCTTTTACTAGTAGTTATCATCATTGTAATGATATACAGAAAGTAGCATTACCTCCAACCCTGCGGGGTATTTTTTATATAGATATCTCAATTAATTTTATAAAGTTATCTTTTTAAACTGTTTTAGTATAATAAGAAATCAAGATAATATTTGACTTTTTTTGATTTTTCAACTATAATTTTTCTAATATAGATATATTTTTGAAGGAGGGTATAATTATGATTGCAGCGTTTTTTGATATTGATGGTACTATTTTTAGAAACTCTCTTTTGACTGAGCATTTTAAAAAATTAATAAAATATGATTTATTAGATTTTAGTGAATATGATAGAAGAGTCAAAGAGGCATTTAAGCTTTGGGACGAGAGAGTTGGAAATTATGATAACTACTTAGGGGATTTGACAGGAACATATGTAGATGCTATAAAAGGCCTACCTACTAAATACAATGATTTTGTTGCTGATAAAGTAGTTGAGTTAAAAGGAAACAAGGTATATGCTTATACTAGAAAGATGATAAAGTGGCATAAAGCTCAAGGGCATCTTGTTATTTTTATATCTGGTAGTCCAGACTTTTTAGTTTCAAGAATGGCTAAAAAATGGAATGCTGATGATTTTTGTGGTTCTACTTATCACACTGATAAGAGTGGAATTTTAACTGGGGAGATTTCTCCTATGTGGGATTCTAAAAATAAATTAAAATCAATACATAAATTTTGTGAAAAATATCAAATTGATTTGGATAAAAGTTATGCTTATGGAGATACTCACGGAGATATTACTATGCTACAATTAGTAGGAAATCCTAAAGCTATAAATCCTAGCTTAGAGTTATTAAATAGTATAAAAAATGATGAGGAGTTAGCAAGCAAAACTGAGATAATTATAGAGAGAAAAGATGTAATTTACTCTGTTGATGCTAATGTAAAAACTATAGACTCTACTTTCTAAAGTTTGTAAAAATTTTTATATAGATTGAGGAGGAAAGAGAAATGATAAAAAGAGTATTTTACTTTATCATTTCATGTTTACTTCTGTTTTTTAGTTCAAGTATCAATCCTAAAATGGAGTTTGATGGCTTTTACGACAAAAATCAAGCTATCTATATGATACATAGTAACGATGAAACAGAAAGTTATAGTTTTATCGAACTTAATAAGGTACAAATTTTTGCTAGAAATATTATTAGAGCTGGAACACCTAAAAATTCTGTTGAGATAAAACCTATAATTGAAAGATTTATTGAATATGAAGAGTATTCTCCTATTCTTTATGAGGGAGGATATTACACCATTTTGACTCGTTATGAGTCCCGCATACTACGAATTTAAAAAACTCTTTAATTTTTATCAAAATATTTTAAAAAGTAAATTTTAAGGAGTAATACTATGAAAGAATTTTTTATTGGAACAGATGTTGGTTCAACAACAGTTAAAATCGTCTGCTTAGATGAGGAAAAAAATATTGTTTATTCTATCTATCAAAGACATCTATCAAATGTAAGAGAGACTACAAAATCTATGTTTGATGATTTCTTTAAATTTATGAAAGAAAAATATGGAGAAGATATCAGCTTTAAAATAAATATCACAGGTTCAAGTGGTATGGGTATTGCAAGTTGGATAGGAATAGAGTTTGTACAAGAAGTAATCGCTTGTATAAAAGCTATTGAGGTAATTATCCCTGAAACTGATGTTGCCATAGAATTAGGAGGAGAAGATGCTAAAATCACTTTCCTTAAAAATGATATGGATCAAAGAATGAATGGTAGCTGTGCTGGTGGAACTGGAGCTTTTATTGACCAGATTGCTGCTCTACTTAATACTGATGCTACAGGATTAAATGAATTAGCTAAGGAGTATGACACTATCTATCCTATTGCTGCTAGATGTGGAGTATTTGCCAAAACTGATATACAACCTCTTGTAAACGAGGGAGTAAAAAAAGGGAATATTGCTGTATCTGTTTTCCAAGCAGTAGTAAATCAAACTATCACTGGACTTGCTTGTGGTAAAAAGATAGCTGGTAAAGTAGCTTTTTTAGGAGGGCCTCTTTTCTTTTTAAGTGAGCTTAGAAAAAGATTTATTGAAACTTTAAATCTTGCACCTGAAGATGTAATCTTCCCTAAAAATTCACAAATTTTTGTAGCTCAAGGAGCTGGTTTTCTTTCAGAAGAAAATAATAATACTTACTTATTAGAGGAATTACAAAAAAAATTCTTAAAATTAAATGAAAAAGATACATCTGAAACTTCAAGACTTCAACCATTATTTACAAATGATGAAGAGTTTGAAGAGTTTAAATCAAGACATGAAAAAGAAAAAATAGAGAACAAAGCTATTGAAAATTATTCTGGTAATGCATATCTTGGAATAGATTCTGGTTCTACTACTATAAAGGTGGTTCTTATCTCTGAAGAGAAAGAGATACTTTACTCATACTATTCTCATAACAAAGGAAACCCTTTAGATAATATAATAGATAATCTAAAGCTTCTTTATTCTAAATTACATGATAAAATAAAAATAAAAGGTTCTTGTGTAACTGGATATGGAGAAAATCTTATAAAATCTGCTCTAAGAGTAGATAAAGGAGTAGTAGAAACTATTGCTCACTACAAGGGAGCTAAATTTTTCCAACCTCAAGTAGATTTTATCTTAGATATTGGTGGACAAGATATGAAGTGTTTAAAAATACAAGATGGAGTAATTACATCTATTCTTTTAAATGAAGCTTGCTCATCTGGTTGTGGTTCATTCTTAGAAACTTTTGCAAACTCTCTTGGTATGGATATAAAAGAGTTTGCAAAACTTGGACTTACTTCTAAGTCTCCAGCAGATCTTGGAACTAGATGTACAGTATTTATGAACTCAAAGGTAAAACAAGCTCAAAAAGATGGGGTAGAGGTGGCTGATATCTCTGCTGGACTCTCTTACTCTGTTGTAAAAAACACTTTATTCAAAGTTATAAAAATTAAAAATAAAGAGGAACTTGGAAAATATATAGTAGTACAAGGTGGAACTTTCCTAAATGATTGTGTTTTAAGAGCCTTTGAAAAGGTATCTGAAAGAGAGGTTATAAGACCTAATATTGCAGGAATTATGGGAGCTTTTGGTGCTGCTCTTATTGCTCAAGAGGAAGCTAAGGAAAACTCTACTCTTATGACTTTAGAAGAGTTAGAAAATTTCCACTACACAACTAATCTTACTCGTTGTGGTATGTGTACTAATAGATGTCTTTTAACTATTCATAAATTTGAAAGTGGAGAGAATTTTATCTCTGGAAATAGATGTGATAATCCTGTTGCAAAGATGAAAAAAAACCAAGCTCCAAATATGTTTGAATACAAATACAACAGATTATTTAGTTACACTCCATTAGAACTATCTAAGGCTACTAGAGGAGAAATTGGAATACCTAGAGTTTTAAATTTCTATGATTCTTATCCATTCTGGTTTACTCTTCTTACAGAGCTAGGATTTAGAGTTGTACTTTCTGATGACTCATCTAAAAAACTTTATGAAAGTGGAATAGATACTATCACTTCAGATTCTATCTGTTATCCAGCTAAATTAGTTCATGGGCATATTATGAATTTAATTAGTAAAGGTGTTAATAGAATATTTTATCCTTGTGTAATCTTTGAAGAGAAAGAGGATAAAAAATCTCAAAATCAATTTAACTGTCCAATTGTTATGTCTTATCCTGAGGTTATTAAAAATAATATGGATATTATAAAGGAAAAAAATATTGATATTATGATACCTGTATTCTCTTTTGAAAATAAAGAGGTTCTCTATAAAACAGTTATGGAAGAGTTTACAAAATTTGGTGTAACTAAACCTGAAGTTAAACTGGCTGTAGATAAAGCTCTTGAAGAAAAGTATAATTTTAGAAAAGATATGCAAAATAGAGCTAAAGAGATTATTAGCGAGCTAGAAAGAACTGGAAAAATTGGAGTAGTACTTTGTGGTAGACCATATCACTGTGACAAAGAGATACATCATGGTATTCCAAATATTATCAACTCTTTTGGTATAGCTGTATTAACTGGGGATGCTGTAGCTAGCCTTGGTTCATTAGATGATGAATTAAGAGTTATTGATCAATGGACTTACCATTCTAGACTTTATAGAGCAGCAACAGTAGTAGGAAAAAATCCTAACCTTGAATTGATTGAATTAAATAGTTTTAGCTGTGGTATTGATGCTGTCACTACTGACCAAGTTAATGAAATTTTAACTAATCATGGTAAAGTTCATACTTTATTAAAAATAGATGAGATCAGCAATCTTGGGGCTGTCAAAATTAGAATAAGAAGTTTACTTGCAGCTCTTGAATATAAGAAAAACTCTGTAGCAAATGTCATCAAACATAAAATAGAGTATAAAAAAGCTGAATTTACTAAGGCTATGAAAAAAGAATATACAATACTTGCTCCACAAATGGCTCCTATGCACTTTGATTTAATCAAACATGCTTTTAAAGCTCAAGGATATAATCTTGTAATATTACCTGAAACACAAGAAGCCCTTGATTGTGGATTAAAATATGTAAATAATGATGCTTGTTATCCATCTATATTAGTAATTGGAGAACTTATATCAGCTCTTCAATCTGGAAAATATGATCTAGATAGAACTGCTGTTATTATATCTCAAACTGGTGGAAGTTGTAGAGCTACTAACTATCTCGGATTCTTAAAGAAAGCTATCAAAGATGCTGGATTTGAAAAAGTCCCTATACTCTCATTGAATGCTAATGGATTTGAAAAACAAGAGGGATTCTCACTTTCACTACCTCTTATACACAAAGCTCTAATTGCTGTTTCATATGGAGATTTACTTATGAAACTTCTATACCAAACTAGACCTTATGAACTAAATAAGGGAGAAAGTGATGCTCTATATAAAAAATGGAATCAACAAGTTATTAAAAATATTCATAATGGTAACTTTGGAGAGTTTAAAAGAAACTGTAAACTTATAGTTGATGAATTTGCTAAAATAGAAATAAGTGATGAGAAAAAAATAAAAGTTGGTATTGTAGGAGAGATTTTAGTTAAGTTTAGTCCTTTTGCTAACAATGACTTAGCTAATTTTATAGAGCAAGAGGGAGGAGAGGTTTATACTTCATCTCTTATGAACTTTATAAAATACTGTATCTATAGTGATATCTTCCTGGCTGAAAAATTCAAAGGAAAGATGGCTGGACTAAAACAAAGAGGAGCGTTATGGGTACTAGATAGATATACTGCTGTACTTAATAATGCTATTTCATCTCATGCTAGATTTATGAGAGAGATATCTATTCAAGAAACAGCTAAGAAAACTTCTGAATTTATCTCAATAGGACATCAATCTGGAGAAGGTTGGTTCTTAATGGGAGAGATGATAGATTTTATTGAACATGGAGTTCCTAATATAGTTTGTGTTCAACCATTCGGTTGTCTACCTAACCATATTACTGGTAAAGGAATGATTAAAAGACTTAGAGAGGAGTATGAAAATGTAAATATTACTCCTATTGACTATGACCCTGCTTACTCAGAGGTAAACCAACTTAACAGAATTAAACTTATGCTATCAGTAGCTAAGAAAAATATGAATCAAAAAATATCTTAATTCTTAAGGAAGAAAGTAACGTGATTTTACTTGCGGTACTTTCTTCTTTTTTTATTTTTATATATTTTTTATTTGATTCATTTTTAAATTATTGTGTATTTTTTTAAAATAAAAAGTTTTAAAATTTTATAAAAAATATACTTGACTTTTTTGGTATAGAGTAATATAATCAGAATATAAAGATAAGTAGTTTAATCTAGTTTAAAATAAATTAAAATGCAAGATAAGAGGGGGTAGTACAATGCTTTTTAAAACAACTGATATTCATGAGGAGTTACGTAAAAAAGTTAGAGAATTTGCTGAATCTGAAGTTAAACCAATAGCTTTTATGTTAGATCAAAATAATGAATTTCCTACTGATGCTATTAAAAAATTTGGAGAGATGGGTCTTATGGGTATACCTTATCCTAAAGAGTATGGTGGAGCAGGTATGGATACTCTTAGCTATGCTATTGCTGTAGAAGAGTTATCAAGAGTTGATGGTGGAACTGGGGTTATTCTATCAGCACATGTATCTCTTGGAGCTTATCCTATATATGCCTTTGGTACTGAAGAGCAAAAACAAAAATATCTTGTTCCTCTAGCTAAGGGAGAAAAACTTGGAGCCTTTGGACTTACAGAGCCAAATGCTGGTAGTGATGCTGGTGGAACTGAAACAACTGCTGAATTAGTTGGAGATTATTATATATTAAATGGCGGAAAAATATTTATAACTAATGCTGATAAAGCTGATACATATGTAGTATTTGCTGTTACTACTCCTGATATAGGAACTAGAGGAATTAGTGCTTTTATTGTTGAGAAAGGTTGGGAAGGATTTACGTTTGGGGACCACTATGATAAGATGGGAATCCGTTCATCATCAACTGCTGAATTAATTTTTAACAATGTAAAAGTACCTAAAGAAAACCTTCTAGGAAAAGAGGGAGAAGGATTTAAAATAGCAATGTCTACACTTGATGGTGGTAGAATTGGAATAGCTTCTCAAGCTCTTGGAATTGCTCAAGGAGCTTATGAGCATGCTCTTGAATATGCAAAAGAGAGAGTACAATTTGGTAAACCAATAGCTCAACAGCAAATTATATCTTTTAAATTAGCTGATATGGCTACAAAATTAAGAGCAGCAAGATTCTTAGTATATAGTGCTGCTGAACTAAAAGAGAATCACGAACCTTTTGGAATGGAGTCAGCTATGGCAAAACAATATGCTTCTGATATCTGTCTTGAAGTTGTAAATGATGCTCTACAAATCTTTGGAGGTTCTGGATACTTAAAGGGAATGGAGGTAGAGCGTGCTTATAGAGATGCAAAAATCTGTACTATATATGAGGGAACAAATGAAATTCAAAGAGTAGTTATAGCTTCTCATATTATTGGTAAGATGCCTAAGAGTGAAAGTAAAAAGAAAAAAGATAAGGCTAAAGGTGGAGTTACTGGACCACGTAAAAATATGATTTTCAAAGATGGAACTATGGAAGAAAAAGTTAATGCTTTAGTTGAAAATCTAAAAAATGATGGATATGACTTTACTGTTGGAATCCCTGCTGATACTCCTATCCCATTAGCTGAACGTGTAGTAAGTGCCGGTAAAGGAATTGGAGCAAAGGAAAATATGAAACTTATTGAAAATTTAGCTTATCAAGCTGGAGCTGCTATCGGTTCATCAAGACCAGTTGCTGAAACTCTAAGATATGTTCCTCTTAATCGTTATGTTGGAATGTCTGGACAAAAATTTAATGGAAATCTTTATATAGCTTGTGGAATATCTGGAGCTGGACAACATTTAAAAGGAATAAAAGATGCTACTACTATCGTAGCTATCAACAATAATCCTAATGCTCCTATATTTAAAAATGCTGACTATGGAATAGTTGGAGACGTAAAAGAGATTTTACCTCTACTTACTCAAGCTTTAGATAATGGAGAAGAGAAAAAACCTGCTCCTCCTATGAAAAAAATGAAGAGAGTAGTTCCTAAACCTACTAGACCATCATCTTGGAAGAGATATGTTTGTGGAGGTTGTGGATATGAGTATGACCCTGCAATAGGAGATGAGGAAAACGAAATCCCTGAAGGAACACTATTTGAAAAATTACCAGAAGAATGGATTTGTCCAGATTGTGGAGAAGAGAAAACTGCTTTTATTGAGATAGAGGATTAATAGGAGGAAGATAGTATGCATAACGTTAGAAAGATAACTGAAGATTTATATTGGGTAGGAGGAGATGAACATCGTCTACACCTATTTGAAAATGTACACCCTATAGCTAGAGGTGTTTCTTACAACTCATATCTTTTATTAGATAAAAAAACTGTCCTATTTGATACTGTAGATTGGGCAATAGGGCGTCAATTTATAGAGAATATTAAGCATGTATTAAAAGATAGAAAACTTGACTATATGGTAATCAACCATATGGAACCAGACCATGCTGCTATGATTCAAGAGGTAGTTATGCACTATCCAGAAGTTAGAATCATTAGCTCTGAAAAAGCTTTCTATTTTATGAATCAATTTGGTTTCCATATTGATCCAGAAAAATGTGAAACAGTAGTAGAAGGAGATACAAAATCTTTTGGAAAACATAAAATACTATTTGTAGCTGCTCCTATGGTACACTGGCCAGAAGCTATGGTAAGTTTTGATTTAACAAATGGTGTTTTATTCAGTGCTGATGCTTTTGGAAGCTTTGGAGCATTAGACGGAAAACTATTCAATGATGAAGTAAACTTTGATAGAGATTGGATAAATGATGCTAGAAGATACTATACTAATATAGTTGGTAAGTATGGACCTCATGTACAAGCTCTACTTAAAAAAGCTGGTGGAATAGATATAAAAATGATTTGTCCTCTTCATGGTCCTGTATGGAGAAATGATTTTGAATATCTTTTAGATAAATATAATAGATGGAGCAAATATATTCCAGAGGAAAAAGGAGTTATGATAGTATATGCTTCTATGTATGGAAATACTGAAAATGCTGCCTCTGTACTTGCTAGAAAACTTGTAGAAAAAGGAATGACAAACGTTCATATGTATGATGTATCAAAGGTACATGTTTCTGAACTTATAGCTGAAACTTTTAGATACAGTCATATAGTATTTGCTTCTGTTACTTATAATCTTGGAATCTATCCTCCTATGCACAATTACTTAATGGATATGAAAGCTCTAAATGTTCAAAAGAGAACTGTAGCAGTAGTTGAAAATGGTTCTTGGGCTTGTAAAGTTGGAAGCTTAATGGTTCAAGCTCTTGAAGAGATGAAAGATATGAATATCTTAAACGAAAAAGTTACTCTTACTTCTTCTATGACAGAAGATAACCATATTGAAATGGATTCATTAGTTGATGCTATCTTAGATTCTATGAAAGATAAATAATTATTTCAAAGGAGAGGTTTCCCTCTCCTTTTATCTTTTAAATATCAGATAGTTTCCTAATGCAAGTGGTGCTATCTCATAGATATTTTCATAAAATTTAGATCTTTTTATCTGATAATTTTGCTCATCTAAAGTTATTTTTCCTATCTCACTGAGCAAAGAATTAAATATATATTCATTTTGAAAAAATTCTCCATATAAAATTATCTTTTCTGGATTGATTACAGAGATTATCATATCAATAGCATAAACTATATATTGTATAGCTTCTCCAGTAACTGATAGAGATAACATATCTCTTTCATCTACCCCATTTAACACATCTTTTATTTCCAATTTTTTCCCTTCATCTAATATTTTTTTCAAAGAACTATACTGATTATTTATTCTAATTTGAGTCATAATTTTTTTTATAATTGCTCTATTGGATACCTCTGTTTCTAAACAACCTCTTTTTCCACAAGAACACTTTTCCAAACTATTTCTCTTCACTACCATATGTCCTAATTCTCCAGACATGGAACCATATCCATGATAGAGCATATCATTTAGATAGATACTTCCTCCTACACCCTCTTCTACATTGAGAACAACAAAGTTATAGTTTTTCTTGCATTCTCCAAAAACTTTTTCAACTAAAGCCATTGCTCTTACATCATTTTCTATATATACTTTCTTTTTGAATTTTTTCTGAAATCTATCTACTATCGGAATATTTTTAGTATTATAGTGAGGTGAGAAAATAGATATTCCCTTTTCTCCATCTACAAGTCCATTCATAACAACAGATATCACTTTTATTTTTTTATTTTTCTTAAGTTCCTTCTCTATAATTTTCTCTGTTTCCTCTATTATTTCTACACCTAAATCTCCAAGCCTATATCTTCTAGTTGAAAATATACTCCCATCAATATCTCCACAAGTTATCTGTACAAAAGTTGGAGCAAAATATACTCCTAATACCTGCCCTATCTTCTCCTTATTTATATTCAAAAGAGATGGCCTTCTTCCTCCAGTTGACTCTCCCTCTCTTTCCTCAATAATAATTTTTTTCTCTAAAAATTCATTGATTATTTTTCCCACTGCTGCTGGTGTGATGTCAAACTCTCTTGAGATATCAATTCTTGATATCCCAGCCCTTTCTTTTATCAATTCCAATATTTTTAATTTTATATTCTCCTTCTTCAAAATATTTCCCCCTTTACCTCTTTTATATATTTTACTCCATTTTTTATTAAATTGCCAAACTTATTTTAAAAAGTAAAAAAAGTTTTAAGTTTTTTTATTTTTTTCTCTTGATTATATATAAAAATATTATATACTAATGGTAGATAAATAGAATAAATTAGTCGGAGGTCAAACATGATACAAGATTTAATAAAAGAATTTAAAAAAGTTTTTAACTATGAAGGAAAGGTAGAAGCATTCTTCTCTCCTGGTAGGGTAAATCTTATTGGAGAACATACTGACTACAATGGTGGTTTTGTTTTCCCATGTGCTCTTGATTTTGGTACTTATGGAATTGCAGTAAAAAGAGATGACAATAAATTTAGAATGTATTCATTAAACTTTGTAAAAGAGGGAGTAAAAGAGTTTACTTTAGATGAATTAGTAAATAAAAAAGAGGATAACTGGGCTAACTATCCAAAAGGAGTTATCAAAACTTTCATAGATGCTGGATACAAAATTGATTCTGGATTTGACATCCTAATCAATGGAACTATTCCTAATGGAGCTGGACTTTCTTCATCTGCTTCACTAGAACTTTTAACAGCTGTTGTTTTAAAAGATTTCTTTAAATTAGATGTAGATATGGTAGAGATGGTAAAATTATCTCAAAAAGCTGAAAATCAATTTATCGGAGTAAATTGTGGAATTATGGACCAATTTGCTATTGGTATGGGTAAAAAAGATAATGCTATTCTACTTGATTGTAACTCTTTAAATTATCAATATGCCCCTATATCTTTAAATGGAGCTTCAGTAGTTATAGCTAATACTAACAAAAAAAGAGGACTTGCTGATTCTAAATACAACGAAAGAAGAGCTTCTTGTGAGGCTGCTGTAAAAGTTTTAAATGAAAATGGAATAAACATAAAATATTTAGGAGAACTTTCAGTAGAAAAATTTAACGAAGTAAAACATTTTATAACTGATGAAGAGCAATTAAAGAGAGCTACTCATGCTGTAACTGAAAATGCAAGAACAGTTGAGGCAGTACAAAAATTAAAAGAGGGAGATATCAAAGCTTTTGGAGAACTTATGAATCAATCTCATATCTCTTTAAGAGATGACTATGAAGTTACTGGATTTGAACTTGACTCTTTAGTAGAAGCTGCTTGGGAAGCTGAAGGAGTAATCGGAGCTCGTATGACTGGAGCTGGATTTGGTGGTTGTACAGTAAGTATAGTTAAAGATGAAAATATAGATGCTTTCATTAAATCTGTAGGAGAAAAATATACAGCTAAAACAGGACTTGTAGCTGATTTCTATGTTGCTAAAATTGGAGATGGAAGCAGAAAGTTAGGTGAATTTTAATGAGTATATTTAAAGATATAAAACTTTTACTTGCCTTTGGATTAAAAAATGGTCTAATAGGAAAGTATGATAAAATAATTGCTAGAAACGAAATACTACACCTTTTAAGATTAGATGATTGGGAAAATATGGAATATAAAGAGGAAGAAATTCCTGAATATCCAACAGAAATTTTAAATAGAATATGTGATTATGCAGTAGAAAAAGGTATCATAGAGGATACAATTACTATGAGAGACCTTTTTGATACAGAGATTATGGGAAAATTAACTCCTACTGCTACTCAAATAATAGAAAAATTTGAAAAGATCTCTCAAGAAAAAGGAATAGAAGAAGCTACTAATTTCTATTATGACTTTGCTCAAAAATCTAACTATATCAGAACTGATAGAATAGCAAAAAATATGCATTGGTATTCAGCTACTGAATATGGTGATATGGAAATAACAGTAAATCTTTCTAAACCTGAAAAAGATCCTAGAGATATAGCAAAAGAGAGATTAATGCCACAGTCTTCATACCCAAAATGCCTACTTTGTTATGAGAATGTGGGATACTCTGGTAGGGTAAATCATCCTGCACGTCAAAATCACAGAGTTATTCCACTAACTCTAGCAAGTGAGCCTTGGTTTATTCAATATTCTCCATATGTATATTACAATGAGCATGCCATTGTATTTTCTGGAGAGCATAGACCTATGAAAATTACTAAGGAAGCCCTTGATAGACTTACAAGTTTTACTGAACAGCTTCCTCACTACTTCCTAGGTTCAAATGCAGATTTACCAATAGTTGGAGGATCTATATTAAGTCATGACCACTATCAAGGTGGACACCACGAATTCCCTATGGCTAAAGCTATGGTAGAAAAAAATATTACTTTCAAAGGTTATGAAGATATCACAGCTGGAATTGTAAAATGGCCTATGTCTGTAATTAGAATTAATGGAAAAGATAGATTAAAACTTGTAGAGTTGGCTGATAAAATTTTAAAAGCTTGGAGAGAGTATAGTGATGAGTCACTCGGAATATTTGCTTATACTAATGATGCTCCGCATAATACAGTTACTCCAATAGCTAGAAGAAGAGGAGAAAACTTTGAACTAGATTTAGTTCTTAGAAATAATAGAACAAGTGAAGAACACCCACTTGGAATCTTCCATCCTCATGCTGATGTTCATAATATTAAAAAAGAAAATATAGGACTTATTGAGGTAATGGGACTTGCTGTATTACCTGGAAGATTAAAAGAGGAATTAGAAATTTTAAGTAAATATATAGTTGAACCTGACTATGAAGATAAGATTAAAAATGATAATAAAGTAGAAAAACATTTAGAGTGGATAAAAAATATTATGAAAAAACATGAAAATATATCTTCTCAAAATGCTCATGATATATTAAAATCTGAAGTAGGAATTACTTTCTCAAGAGTTCTTGAAGATGCTGGAGTATATAAAAGAGATGAGAAAGGACAAGCTGGTTTAATAAAATTTGTTGACCATGTAAATAGTATTTAAAATTTAAGGAGGCTATAAAAATGGCAGTATTAGTATGTGGAGGAGCTGGTTACATAGGAAGCCACGTAACTAGAGCTTTAATAGATAGTGGAGAAGAGGTTGTAGTATTAGATAACCTTATCACAGGACATGTGGACGCTGTTCATGAAAAGGCAAAACTTGTTCTTGGAGATTTAAGAGATGAAGAGTTTTTAGATAAAGTTTTTACAGATAACAAAATAGAAGGAGTTATAGACTTCGCTGCTTTCTCACTTGTTGGAGAGAGTATGACTGAACCATTAAAATATTTTGAAAACAACTTCTATGGAACTCTTTGCTTATTAAAAGCTATGAGAAAACATAATGTAAAAAATATAGTTTTCTCTTCAACAGCAGCAACTTATGGAGAGCCAGAAAATATCCCTATATTAGAAACTGACAGAACTTTCCCAACTAATCCATATGGCGAAAGTAAATTAGCAGTTGAGAAAATGATGAAATGGTGTGATGTAGCTTATGGAATAAAATTCACAGCACTTAGATATTTCAACGTTGCTGGAGCACATCCTACTGGAGAAATTGGAGAAGACCACAATCCAGAAAGCCATCTTATCCCTATAATTTTACAAGTTGCTCTTGGAAAAAGAGAGAGCATAGGAATCTATGGAGATGACTATCCTACTCCAGATGGAACTTGTATCAGAGACTATATCCATGTAATGGACTTAGCTGATGCTCACATCCTTGCTCTAAAAAGACTTTACAATGGAGGAGAAAGTGCAATATTTAACCTAGGAAATGGAGAGGGATTCTCTGTTAAAGAGGTTATTGAAGTTACTAGAAAAGTAACTGGACACCCTATCCCTGCTGTTGTATCTCCTAGAAGAGCTGGAGACCCTGCAAAACTTGTAGCTACTTCTGAAAAAGCTATGAGAGAGTTAAATTGGAAACCTAAATATAACTCACTTGAAAAAATTATAGAAACTGCTTGGAATTGGCATAAATCTCATCCAAATGGATATGAAGATTAATGAATATAATTAAATAGTAAAAAAGGTATATATCCCTCTTTCACCCTATCTCTTTTTGTGGATATATACCTTTTTTTATTTTAATCAATTTTTTATAAAAATACACCTATTAATTTTTATATATTTTTTTATTTTTTTTGATAGTTGTGTTTTTTTATAGTTTTTTATATACTTTTAATATACAAAATAAAAGGAGAAAGATACGATGATAAACTCTAAAGAATTATTATTACACGCTCAAAAAAATGGATATGCAGTCCCTGCTTTTAATTGTCATAACTTAGAAACAATTCAAGTTATTGTTGAAACTGCTAATGAATTAAGATCTCCTGTTATTATAGCTGGAACTCCAGGAACTTTTGATTATGCTGGAAGAGATTATATTCAGTCAATTGTTGAAACTGCTGCTAAAAAATATAATATTCCCATTGTTCTACACCTAGATCATCATACTAAAATAGAAGATATAGAAGCTTCTCTTAAATTAGGAACTAAGTCTGTTATGATAGATGCTTCTCATCATTCTTATGATGAAAATATTGCTATTGTAAAAAAAGTAGTTGAACTGGCTCATAAATTTGATGCTACTGTTGAAGCAGAGCTTGGAATTCTAGGTGGTCAAGAAGATGATTTAGTAGTTAATGAAAAAGATAGTAAATATACTAATCCTCAACAAGCAGTAGATTTTGTAAAGAAAACAGGTATTGATTCTCTAGCAGTTGCTATTGGAACTGCTCATGGATTATATAAAGAAGATCCAAAATTAGATTTTGAAAGATTAAAAGAAATAAGAAGTTTAGTTACTATTCCTCTTGTTTTACATGGAGCTTCTGGTGTACCAGAAGAAGCAGTAAAAAAAGCTATATCATTAGGAATTACCAAAGTAAATATAGCTACTGAATTAAAAATTCCTTTCTCTCATAAATTAAGAGAATACCTAGTTGCTCATCCAGAAGAAAATGATCCTAGAAAATATATGAAGGATGCAAAAAAGGCTATGGCTGAAGTGGTTAAAGAAAAAATTCTCATGTGCATGAGCCAAAATAGATATTAATTGAAAGGGGGAGATTTCAATGTTATATACTTTAACTTTAAATCCTGCTATTGACCTTTTTATTGATTTAAATGAATTATTACCTAAAAAAGTTAATAGAAGTAACTATGATGATTATCAAGAAAATGGAAAAGGAGTAAATGTTTCAAGAATTTTACATAGGCTTGAAATAGAAAATACTGCTTTAGGCTTTATAGCTGGATTTACTGGAAATTTTATTAAAGATAAGCTTGAAGAAAGTGGTATAAAGACAAATTTTATAGAAGTTGATGGAATTACTCGAGTAAATGTTTTTCTAAATGCAGAAACAGAATACAAAATTGTAAATAAAGGTCCTCTTATCCCAGAGGAAAAAAAAATTGAGCTTCTAAATCAGTTAAATCTTTTACAAAGTGGAGATTATCTCTTTGTATGTGGAAGTTTACCTAGAGGAATTGATGTTTCTATTTATGAAGAAATTATTAAAATCTGTAAAAATAATAATGTTAAATTAATTTTAGATACAAGTTCTAAAGAAGTTTTAGAATACTTACATCATGGAGTATATTTAATAAAACCTAATGATGAAGAATTAGCAGATTTTTTTAATATAAAACATTCATTAAGTGAAGAAGAAATAGAAATTTATGCTAAAAAGCTTATTGAAATGGGATGTGAAAAAATACTTGTTTCTCGTGGAGAATATGGAGCTATTTATTTTGATAAAAATCATATAGTTGCTGTTACAGCACCAAAAGGAGTTGTTGTTAATACAGCTTGTTCTGGAGATACTTTACTTGGAACATTTATTGGAAAAAGTTATCTTGGAGAAACAATAGAAATGGCTCTTGCTTATGCTTCTGCTAGTGCTTCATCTACAGCATTTACAGAAGGAATAACAAATTTTGAAAATGTACCTGAACTTTTAAAACAAGTTAAAATAATAAAAAATATATAAAATATAAAAAGAGGTGGAATTATGAAAATATTAGGAATTACTGGATGCCCTACTGGTATCGCACATACATTTATGGCTGAAGAAGCTCTTAAAAGAGCTGCTAAAAAATTAGGAGTAGAAATTAAAGTAGAAACACATGGGCAAGCTGGAATAAAAAATAATATCACTCCTGAAGATATAAAAGAAGCTAGTGGTATAATAATTGCTGCAGATAAAAATGTGAATCCTGAGAGATTTAATGGTTGTCATGTTATAGAAGTTAGTGTAAGTCAAGGAATTAAAGATGCTGAAAAATTAATACAAGCTGTAATAGATGGTAAAGCTCCTATAAGAAAAGGAAATAAAATCGAAAATGAAGAAAAAGAATTAGAGATTACTAAACCTACTATTGGAAAGCAAATATATAAGCATCTTATGAATGGAGTTTCTCATATGTTACCTTTTGTTGTAGGTGGAGGAATTTTAATAGCAGTCTCTTTCCTATTTGGTATTTATTCTTCTAATCCAAATGACCCTAGTTATAATGAATTTGCGGCTCTTTTAAATAAAGCTGGTGGTTTTGGATTCCAACTTATGGTGCCTATTCTTTCAGCATATATTGCATCTTCTATTGGAGAAAGACCTGCTTATGTTCCTGGATTTGTTGGAGGTATGATGGCCAATGTAGGTGGAGCAGGATTTTTAGGTGGTATTGCTTCTGGATTCATAGCTGGTGGAATTATTTGTGTTCTAAAGAGAGTCTTTTCTAAATTACCAAAATCTTTAGAAGGACTAAAGGCTATTTTCTTATATCCTGTTTTTGGAATGTTATTTATAGCTATTATAATGAGTGTAATTATTTCTCCAATGGAAACTGTTAATGAAGGAATGAAATCTTTCCTTGCTTCTTTCCAAAACTCTAATCCTATAGTACTTGGAATAATAGTAGGAATAATGTGTGCTTTTGATATGGGGGGACCTGTAAATAAAGCTGCATATGTTACTGGTACAGCTTTACTTGCTCAAGGAAATTATTACTTTATGGCTGGAGTTTCTGCTGCTTGTATTACACCACCATTAGTTATCTCTATTGCAACTTTATTATTTAAAAACAGATTTACAGCAGACCAAAGAAGTGCTGGGTTAGCTAATATTGTTTTAGGAGCTACACACATCACAGAAGGAGCTATTCCTTTTGCTGCTGAAAAACCAATTGTAGTACTTCCTATACTAATGTTAGCCTGTGCTATTTCTGCTTCATTAACATATATTTTTGGTGTACAAGTTCCTGCTCCTCATGGTGGTTTCTTAGTATTACCAGTTGTTACTGGTGGATTTAAATGGGTTTTCTCTATACTTGTTGGTTCTACAATTGGTGGAGTTTTATATGGTATTTCTCGTAAAAATGTAGAAATTAAAAACTAAATATTATATAATAAAATAAAAAATTTAGGAGAAATTAAAATGGACTTAAAAGAATTTTTAATTGAAAAACAAATTATCGTTACAGATTTAACTACTAAACAAGACTTTTTTAAAACTATAGCTGATTTAGCTTTTGAAAATAATATTCTTTCAAATAAAGAGGAAGTAATACTTGGTCTTAATGAAAGAGAAAGTAAGGGTAGTACTGGATTATTAGATGGTTTTGCTATACCTCATGCTCAAACTCCATCTATACAGAAAGCTGCAGTCGTAATTGTAAAAAGTACTAACAAAGTCGAATGGGAATCTTTAGATGGAGAACCTATTAATACAGCAATTTGTCTTCTTGTGCCAAAATCACAAGCTGGAACTACTCATATTGATTTTTTAACTGAAATATCAAAATTATTAATGGATGATGACTTTAGAGCTAATCTTAATAAATTAAATGATAGCCACTCTATTTATGAAGCATTTTTATCTCAATTCTAAGTTTTGATATAAAATAAAAAGTAGAAAGAGGTCATTAATATTATGGCCTCTTTTTTGTTACTGGAGGAATTATGACATTATCAACTCGAAATCTACTTATTTTAGATTTTTTAATAAAGCATAAACAAAGTTCTATTAAAGAAATTGCAGAAAAATTTAATATTTCTGAAAGTTCTGCTAGATATGATCTAAAAAATATAGAAGTTTTGATTGAGAAAAAGAATGCAAATATAGAATTTTTAAGTAAAGGTAATATATATTTTAATAATTTTGAAAAAAATATTTTCGATTTTTCTCAAGATAATTTACAATATATTTTAACTTCTGAAGAAAGAGTTGAATTTTTAGAAATTTTTATATTACTCAATAATCAACCTTTTAATATTCAAAGAATTATTGAAATATTAGATATCACTAGAAATACTTTTAAAAGTGATTTTGAGAAAGTTAAACAAAATTTCTATAAAATGGGAATTACTCTTAATAATGATGGGACTTTTTCTTTAAAAAGAGGTTCTAGCAGAACATACATTTTAATCCCTCTCAGTAGATTGATTAAAAGATTTATATTCCAAGAGGAAGTTTATTATTATCCTAACAAATTTATTTTTAATAATGCTTTCAAGCATATATCTTATGATAAAATCAATATTATTACACAATATATAAGAGAGGTTCTAGAGAGAAGTAATAAAATTTTATCTGATGAATCTTATCAAATGCTTATTGCTTATATAATTATTGTCGTAGAAACAGTAGCAAATAACTATAAATTACAAACTAATACTAATAATGAGGAGTTTTTTAAATCAAAAGAAGAATTTAAAATTCTAACCTCTAAAAAATATATTTTAGAAGAAGAATTTAAAATAAAAATAGATGAAACCGAATTAATTAGACTAACAAATTTTTTTCTTGGAAGTCAAACTTATACAAAAAAAATAGATTTTTATGAAAATTGGATTAGAAGTGAAATTTTTATTGAAAAGTTTATTAGAGATGTAAGTTCTCAACTAAAATATAATTTAACTAAAGATACAATTCTCTTTAATGGGCTTTTAAACCATTTAAAACCTGCTGTATATAGAATAAAAAATAAAATAAATCTTGAAAATTCAATCTATGAAGAACTTATTCTTAAAGAAAAAAAATTATTCGATATAGTCAAAAAAAGTATTGAAAATATACCTGAATTAAAAGAAATCTCTAATGATGAAATTGCTTACCTTGTCGTTTACTTTAAAGCTAGTATCGAAAGAATTGAACAGAATAAAAAAGTTAAGAAAAAAATCCTTGTAGTATGTAATTTTGGATATGGAACATCTAGGCTATTAAGTCAAAATTTACATGAAAATTATGAAGTGGAGATAGTTGCAACTCTTCCTGTTTATGAATTAAAAAATTATAAAAATCTAGAAAATATCGACTATATTCTTACAACTACAACTTTTAATCAAAATAGTATTAATATTCCTATAATACAAGTTAATCCTATTTTGGATAAAAATGATTTTGCTCTTTTAGATTCATTGAATTTTAAAAGAAATAAAAATAAGATCTCTCTTAAAGTGCTTATAAATTTAATAAAAAACAATATTAAAGAAAATGAAATTTCTACTGTTATTAAAGCTTTAAAAGAAAATTTAGATGATTTTTTTATTGATGATTATATTCATTCACCTATTCCTATTTTAAATCTTAAAACTTTACTTCCTGCAGAAAATATAGTAATTACAGATGAAGACTTCAACTGGAAAAATGCTATTTGGAAACTAGGAGATTTATTAATTGAAAAAAAATTGGTATCTTCTTCTTATATTAAAGATATAATTAAAATAGTAGAAGATAATGGCACTTATATGGTAGTTGATGAACGCTTTGGTATTTTTCATGCTAAAAATAATGATAATATTTTTCAAACTTCTTTAATGTTATTAGTATCCAAAAAACAAATTCAAATCAAAGATAAAAAAACTCATCTTATTTTAATTCTTGCTAGTAAAGATGGACATGAGCATTTACAAAGCTTAATTGAATTTAGTAAAATTTTTGAATCTAAAGAAAATATAGATAAAATTCTAAAACTTTCTTCAAATAAAAGAATTTTTGACTTTATTTCAAAAAATATTTAAAAATGATAGGAGCTATTCTACTAAAAACTACAATAGCTCCTTTTTATTAATATATACTATTTATAACTTTTCCATTTAAATAATTTTTTAAATTTTCTTCAGCTATCTTCATTATATTTTGACGAGCTTCAATAGCAGCCCAAGCAATGTGAGGAGTAATATTTATTCTATCATTTTTTAATAGTTCAAAATCTTTTTGAGGTGGTTCATTTTTTAATACATCGAACCCTACTCCATATATTTTTCCAGATTTTATTGCTTCTAATAAATCAGTTTCATCTATTAAAGGTCCTCTTGAAGTATTTATTAAAATTACATCTTTTTTCATCTTCTCTATTGTCTCTTTATTTACCAATCTATAAGTTTCCTCTGTCAAAGGAAGATGTAAACTTATAACATCACTTCTTTTTAAAATCTCTTCCAATGTAACTTGATTATCAATATTTAAATTTTTTCTATCATATATTAAGATTTTCATACCAAAAGCAAGTGCTATCTTTTCAACCTCTTTTCCTATATTTCCATATCCTAATATCCCTATTGTTTTTCCTTCTAAACTTATTATTGGCTTTTTCCAATAACAGAAATCTAATTTTTCACTCCATTCTCCATCTTTTACTGATTTACTATGCAATCCTACATTGTTAGTTATTTCTAAAAGATGTGCAAACACCATTTGTGCAACGACCTTTGAACCATAATTTGGAGTATTAGTAACTATAATATTTTTTTCTTTGACAGCTTCTATATCTATAATATTATATCCAGCAGCTGTAATTCCTATATATTTTAATTTAGGTAATCTTTCAACTTTTTCTCTATTAAAAGGAACTTTGTTTGTTATTATTACCTCTGCATCTTTTGACCTTTCATATACTAACTCTTCAGGAGTTCTATCATATATTTCAACCTCTCCATACTTTTTTAACCATTCCCAAGATAAATCACCTGGATTTTCTGTATAACCATCTAATACTACTATTTTCATAATTTCTCCTTAACATTTATTAATAAAGAGAGGACTACTACAAATTTTTAATTTTCAATAACTTTCCTCTCTTTTCTCTTACAGTAATCCCTGTCCATATTGATAATATAGATATCCTGTTATTAGTAAAACAAATCCTACTTTTAACAGAAGATTTAAGCTTTTATATAAAATGAAGCATAAAACTATTATTATCAATATAGCTATTATCGTTGTACTTGACAAAATCTATCCCTTCCTTTAAAACTTTACCTTTGGTGCCTCTCTAACTTCACTTTCTACCTTAAATAATGGCTCCTCTTTAAAATTAAACATCCCTGCAAAAATATTTCCAGGTATCATTCTGATAGCCTGATTATAAGCAGTTACAGTGTCATTATAAAATTGACGAGCAAACCCTATTTTATTTTCTATATCTTTTAATTGATTTTGTAAATCTAAAAAATTTGTATTAGCTTTCAACTCTGGATAACTTTCTGATACCATCATAAGTCTACTCAATACACTTCCTAACTCTCCACTTGCTTTTATTTTTTCATCAACTGTTCCAGCAGTAGTATAATGAGTTCTAGCAGCTACTACTCTTTCTAAAGTTTCCTTTTCATGAGTTGCATATCCCTTTACAACCTCTACAAGATTAGGTATCAAATCAAATCTTTTTTGAAGTTGTACATCTATTTGACTCCAAGAATTTTTTACTCTCTCTTGTAATTTTACAAATTTGTTTTGATATCCTATTCCTATTAAAACTAATAAAATAACTAATCCCAAAATTACTAATAATACTATCATTTTTTCCTCCTACCTACAACTTTTTAGAACGCTCCTCCACCACTACGGCCTCCACCGCCACCAGATGAGCCTCCACTAAATCCTCCCCCACTTCCTCTTGCTGAAGAACGAGAAGATCTAGCTACACTTTCCATAGCTCTTTGAGCTACAAAACTTGTATTTCTTTCCATACTTCTAAAGGCATGACTATATAGATACATATTCATAAGAGAATTATTTCTATAACCTCTTCCACCTATAATAGTAGATTCTTCTCCTTTTTTAGACATAATCTTACTATATCCTTTTGCTACTTTTTCAGCTACTCCAAGGGCAACAGCATAGACAAAATAGTGCTCCCATAACTCAATAGAAGCTAACTTTGCCTCTTCTAAGTTACTGTAATCTACTAAAAACTTTTTAAAAGCTTCCCATCTTGAAATAGCTTTCTCTTTTTCTAAACTAGCTCTTTTTCTAGAAAAAGTATATGGCAGTAATATAAATCCTAATAAAATCATTAATATAAAGAGTTCACTTTGAAAATATACTACTAACATTCCTCCACCTATAAAATAAGCTATCCCTGTAAATATTCCTAAAGATGTAGAAAATTTATCTCTCTTATCCATCTTTAGATTTTTCTCTAGCATATCTGAGTAGACAATAGTTCTCCATCTCTCATAGTTTCTATTGAACTCCTTTGCTCCACCTCTTCCTTTTATTGAAGCTTCTACACTTTCTAAAACTATTTTCTCTCCATCTCCTAGTTCTCTAATATACCAATTCAATATAAACTTTTCCTCTTCACTTAGGGGTTTACCACTCTCTTGTAATATCAATGTAGTTGTTTTTTCTCCCTCTTCTAGTTTTAAATGTCCCTTTCTTACCAAGTCCAATAACATAGCAAAAAGCTCTCTACCACTTGGATATAGATTTCTAGATACCAAAGTTCCTGCTATTGATGGAGAATAATCATCTGGTAACTCTCTAAAATACTCTCCATACTCATTTTCTACTTTATATCTCTTGCTATTTTTTAGATAGATAAATACTACTAAGAATAGCCACCAAGCCACAGCTAGAACTAAAACTACTCTCCCTAGATAAAAACCTATAATAGCTCTTTTTCTAGCATCATTAGCCTCTTTAGCCAATTTTCCTTCCATATCCAATATCTCTTTTAAAGCACTTTTATTTTTCATAAGAAGTGGATTAAAACTTGTTAAGATATTTTTAGGAAAAAGTAGATTTACCTCTAAAAACTCCCCTGGACGATAATCATTTAATGTATATCTTACACTTTTTCCATCCAATATCTCTATATTTCCAGTGAGAGGTCCATGTCCAAAGGCATATATATCATCTTTTTTTACATTTTCAGGAAGATTTACAGTTACACTTATATTTCCTATTGAGTTTTGCCACTCTTTTCCTACCATTTTTCTATTGAGTTGAGCAATATCTCTATATACAGTAACTCCTCTTGTCAAATTATATCTAAAAATAAACTCTTTTCTTTCATTTTGACTAGGTGCATAAAGCTTTATCTTATACAAGCCATCATCTACACTTACAGTAAAATTTCCTTCACTTGGAGCTGTATTATTTCTAGCTTGCTTAAATTCTCCATCATCTTCATAAAATATTTGTAAATCAGTGAATTTTCCATATCCCAAAGCATCTATATTGTATAAAATTCCATTTATTTTCCCTATATCATAGATAACTCTTTCCTCTACTTCTAGGCTTCCATCTCTTTCAATATTAGCCACTATATCTAATCTCTCTATCTCATAAACTGTACGACCAAATATAGTAGTAAAGAGTAGTAATGATAACACTAAAATTTTCTTAACCATATCCCACCTCACTAAATATTATATATTTTGCTGTATTTATCTCTTAAATACTCTATATAGTATTTAGGATTTAAATCCTCTCCTGTTACCTCTTTTATTATCTCTGGAGTCTCTTTTAATTTTCCATATTTATGAATTTTTTCTCCTAGCCACTCTCTTATCTTATACATCTCTCCACCCTCTAAAATCTCATCTACATTTAGCTCTTTTTTCATAGTATTATATATTTGAGCTGAGTAAGCACTACCCAAAGCATAAGATGGAAAATATCCTACAAGTCCAGCTGACCAGTGTACATCTTGCATAACTCCTTCACTATCTGTAGATGGTACTACTCCTAAGTACTCCTCCATCTTCTCCTTCCAAACTTTTGGTAAATCCTCTACATCTATACTTCCATCTATTATGCCTTTTTCTATCTCATATCTTACCATAATGTGTAGTGAATAAGTTAACTCATCTGCATCAACTCTAATAAGTGATGGTTCAACTAAATTTATCTCTCTATAAAAATCTTCAAGGGATATATCTTTTAAGAAAGTAAATTCCTCTTTTACTTTCTCATAAAGTCCCTTCCAAAAATGTAAATCTCTACCTATAATATTCTCATAAAATCTTGATTGAGATTCATGTATCCCCATAGAACCACCACTTCCTAAGATAGTTCCTTGCAAGTTATCTCCTATCTGTTGTTCATATATTCCATGTCCTGTCTCATGTATAGTACTAAATACCGCTGACATAGGATTATCCTCTATATATTTAGTAGTAAGCCTTACATCATTTTTAGTAATATTCATAGTAAATGGGTGTTCACTCTCTGCTCCTACTCCTCTATCAAAATCAAATCCCAAATACTTTCCTATAAATCTATTAAATTTTTTCTGTTTCTCTATTTCTACTTTTTGAAGAAGTTTTTTCTCTGGATTTCCTACCTCTTTTATTTTTTTAAGAAGTGGTACTATCTCCCCTTTTAATAATGAGAAAAATTCATCTAATTTTTCACTTGTCATTCCTTTCTCATAATCTTGTAAAATTACGTCATAGAGATTTTTTTCATCTTTTCTATGATAATTAGCAAATTTTATAGTATATTCAAAAATCTTAGCTAAATTTTCTTTATATTTATTGTAATTATTTTCTGCCTTTGCCTCTTCCCAAATACCTTGAGTTCTAGCTACTAATTCTGAATATTCTTGGTACTCTTGAGGAGGTATCTTTTTCATCTTCTCAATATCCTCTTTTAACTCCTCTATCTCTTTTCTCTCCACCTCATTTAATTTTTCAATATTATTTCCTAAGTACTCTACACAATCTTCAAACTCCTGTGAAGTTGTTAGATTATACTCTTTCATACTCAAATATCCTACTATCTCAGCTATATAATCCTTTCCTTTTTTGGGAGTAGTAGTCTCTAAATCCCATTGTAATACCTCTAATGCTCCCTCTATCATTTTCTTCTCTTTTATCTTTTCTCTAAATTCCTGTAACTTTTTCTCCATACCTCTGCTCCTTCAATCTATCTTCTCTTATTTCTCAATCTAAAATCCCTTGGATTTTCTGGATTTATATCTTTCCAAATTCCTTTTTTCTCTTTTCTAGCTTCCTCATAAGCTCTTCTATACTCTTTTTCCTTTTTAGCATGGTACTCATAAAACCATACATTTCCACTTCTTAGCATCTCTAAGTTTATCTCTTTATTCTTATAGTAAACCCTCGCTATCTTTCTTTTATACTTATCTTCATATAATACTTTTAATTCTACTTTTTTCCCAAGAATCAGATTTTCAAGATACTCCTTCGACTCTTTACCATGCTTTTGCTTAAGTTCTGGAGCATCTACACCATACATTCTAACTCTTATTTTTTTTCCATTATATTTTGCTACAAAGCTATCTCCATCAGATACCTTTTCTACATATACATCTAAAGCATAGGAAAATATTGAAAGAATTAAGCTCAATATTATTGTAAAAATTTTCTTCATTCCTCTCTCCTAATCCTTCTTCAAATTAATATCCATCTTAGGATTTTTTATACTAATATCCATTTGTGGAAATGGAATCTCTATATTTACATTATCTAAAGCTTTCTTTATTCCATTCATTGTCTCTTTATATACTGTCCAATAATTCTCATTTGATGTCCAACCTTTTAAAGCTATATTTATTGAACTATCTCCATATGAATCTACATGGGAATATACTGCTGGCTCCTTTAGTACCAAAGGATTTTCTCTCAATAAATCCTCTAATGCTTTTCTAGCTACATCTATATCAGCATCATAAGCTATACCTATTATAAATTTTAATCTTCTAATTGGTGTCTTAGTATAGTTTATTACTTTATTAGAGATTATCATTCCATTAGGTATCATTACCAAATCATTGTTATGAGTCTTTATTGTTGTTGAAAATATATCTATATCATCTATATATCCCATCTCATCACTTATATTTACTTCATCTCCTACTTTATAAGTTTTAAATAATAGAATGATTATCCCTCCTGCAAAGTTAGAAAGGTTATCCTTTAGTGCTAAACCTACACCTATTCCTAAAGTTCCAAAGAAAGCAAGTAAACTACTCTCCTTTACCCCCATTATAAGTAAACATATAGTTATTAAAAGAGCATGTACCCCTACATTTAGTATTGATTTGATAAAACTCTTTAGAGATTTATCTACTACTAAATCATCTTTCTTTTTTATATTAAATAGTGGTGTTAGTTTTTTTAATACCTTTATAGCTACATAATATATAAAGATACAAAATACCAATTTTAAAATAAAAAATATTAATTCTACAGTAAAATTAACTAAGATTTTTTTATCTGCTAATTTTGAAAATACCTCATTTATAAATTTATTCATAGCTCTCCTCTCGCTTTTTCTTTATATTATAGCACATTTAAAGAAAGAAAAATAAAAAAATGCTGATAAAAGATTTTACTCTCTTATCAACATTTTTCTTCTATTTTAATTCTGGCCAATACTCTTTATTTGCTTCTAATAAATCATCTAGTATAGCTTTAGCTACTGTTGCACTTGGAACAGTTTTAGAAAGCATTAAAGCTTGCCATAATTTATGATATGACTTTTCAATCCATGCTTGTACAACTAATTTTTCAACAGAAACTTGTTGTTCCATCAATCCTTTTTGGAATTGTGGTATCTCTCCTACTAACAATGGTTCTGGTCCATTACTTCCAACAAGGCATGGTATCTCTACCATAGCAGTTGGATCAAAATTTTTAATAGCTCCATTATTTTCTACTATTAATAACATTCTTTCTTTTGTATTAAATGCAATAGCTGTAGCCAAATCTACTATAAATATAGAATGATTGTCAGTTGTTAAAGTTGTTCCTTCAGAACTTCCTTTTTCAGCTATTCTTCTACACTCTGTAAATACATGTTTCTCTCTTCCATCCATAACCTCATTAGCTCTTGTATAATTAGGATCTGAATGTTCTACTACATAATCTTGAAATAAATAATATTTCAAATAAGTATTTGGTAAAGTTGTAGGATCTGTTGCTAAAATATCCTTTGCTTTTTTATGAGTTTCTATCCAGCTAGGATCCATATGTTGATGATCCACTACCTCAGGAGGTAAATATCCATGTTCCCCTACATACGCTTTTAATCTTGGCATTAAATCATTTCCTTCTTTATCTCTAACATCTGTCCACCATCCAAAATGATTTAATCCATAATATTTTACAATCATATCTTTTCTTGATTTTAATCCTAAAATCTTAGCCATACGTGTCTCTGTTCCTATTGGCATATCACATATATTTAAAATCTTTGAATTTGGTCTTAAAATTCTTGTCGCTTCTGCCACAATAGCAGCTGGATTTGAATAATTTAAAAGCCATGCATTTGGAGAATATTTTTCCATATAGTCTATTAGTTCTAAAACTCCACCTATTGATCTCATTCCATAAGCAATTCCACCAGGCCCACAAGTTTCTTGTCCAACTACTCCATGCTTTAAAGGAATTTTTTCATCTAATTCTCTCATTTTATATTTCCCTACTCTTATATGTGCCATTACAAAATCTATATCTGTAAAAGCTTCTTCTGGATCTGTTGTGTATAAAAACTCTATCTCTGGAGCTTTCTCTTTTATTAAAACTTTACAAGCTTCTCCTATTGGTTCTTGTCTTTCACCATCATTATCATAAAACTTTATTTTTCTAAGAGGGAATCTCTCAAGCTGTTCTAATAACATTAAAACTATTCCTGGAGTAAATGTGCTTCCTCCACCTGCTATTAATACTGAAAATTTCTTATTCATTCTATCCTCCATTTTAATTATTTAAATAATCATCTATTTTATTTCTTATACTTCTGACTTTTATTCCATATACAACTTGTAAATTTTCATTATCTATTTTTATTATTTTATTAGGTTCTGTTCTATTTAAAATTTCTTCATTTATATTATTTGTTGATTTTAAAGTTACTCTCAATCTTGTATAACAATTTTCAATTTTAACAATATTTTCTTTTCCTCCTAATCCTTCTACAATTGTAACCGCTATATTTTCTGTTTTTGCTTCTTTTTCTTTCTTTTCTTTATAATCAGCTTTACTATATAATTTTACTTCTTTTTCATCTTCTCTTCCAGGTGTTTTTAAATTTAATTTTGTAATTAAAAATCTAAAAACAAAATAATATACTACAGCTTGCCCTATTCCTATAACAAATACCATAGGCCAACTTGTTCTATCTATTCCTACTGGAATATTCATTAGTAAAAAATCTATAACTCCATTAGGAATAATTGTTCTTATATCTAAAATAGAAAACACTACCATTCCTAAACCAGCAATTACTGCATGTGCTACAAATAATATCGGTGCTGTAAATAAGAAAGAAAATTCTATTGGCTCTGTTACACCAGCTATAATTGATGCTCCCATAGCTGATAATAATATTGCTTTTGTTTTTATTTTATTTTCAGGTTTTGCTGTTTGATACATAGCAAATACTGCTCCCCATAATCCGAATATTTTAGTAATTCCTCTAGCATCCCATACTACACTTTTCGTTAATCTTGTTACACTATCTATATTTGATAATTGAGCATTATATATATTTCTTGCTCCTTCAAATAACACTGAAACTTTTTCTCCATTTTGTATAACCTCAACCATTTCACTACCACCAAAATTAGTATATAAAAACGTTGGATAAATTAAATGATGTAATCCTGTTGGAATTAATATTCTATCTAAAAATCCATATGTAAAAATTCCAAATACTCCTGTACTTTCTATAAAAATTGATAAAGTATTTATTCCGTGTTGAACGATTGGCCATATATGAGTAGAAATTATAGCTAATAAAATCATTGTAAACGATAAAACTATAAATACTAACCTAGAACCTCCATAAATTTGTAATGCTCCTTTTAATTCTACATCAATAAATTTATTATGAACATAAGCTACTATCAATCCTAAAGCAATTCCTAAAAAAATTCCCATATCTATGATCTGAATTCCCATCATTATAGTATGTCCGCTTCCTCTTAATTCACTTAGTGGTAAGATTAAATTCTGTATTCCCATATATACATTCATACTATGAATAAATACAAAATATGATAACATTGCGACTAATGCAGCATAATGTTTTTCTTTTTTAGCCATTCCTATAGCTATTCCCACTGTAAATAAAATCCCTAAGTAAGTTCCTATAATTGGTATTAAAGATTGCCCTAATATTTTTCCAAAATTTATAAATACCCCATTATTTAAAAAAGGTATCAAATTATAAACCCTTGAGTTCGTAAAAATACTTGCAAAAGCAAATAAAATTCCTACTATTGGTAATATTAATACAGGAACAAATATTCCTTTAGCAAATGTTTGTAAATTTTTTAAAACTTTTTCTTTCATCTGTATTAATCCTCTCCCTTTTATTTTTTTTAGAAACTTATTGATTTTTTCTTGTAATTATTGTATCATGTAAAAAACATTCATGTAAATAGATAGTTCTTTTAATTTTATGTAATTTTTTTACAAAGGAGATTGTATAATGAATAAAAAAAGTAAATTATTTTTATTAGATCAACTTTTACCTAGTTTTAGTCCTGCTGAACAAAAAATAGCTCTTTTTATTTTAGAAAATACTTTTGCAGTAATTGATATGACTATTGAAGATATGTCAGAAAAAATAGGAACTTCTGTTGCTTCAATTTCAAGATTTACTAAAAAAATAGGATTTGAAAATTTTTATTTATTAAAATTAGGGATAGCAAAAGAGTTTGTAAATTCTTCAAATAAAACTATTTCTTTCAATGTAAATAAAAACTCTAATACTAATGATATTTATACAAATGTTGCTAAAACAAACTCTGCTATCTTAGAAGAAAGTATTGAATATTTTAATACAGATAAAATGGAAGAAATTTCAGAAATAATATTAAATGCTAACCATATATATATCTTTGCTATGGGAGCTTCTGGCATCTTAGCTAAAGAATCTTGGTATAAATTTATAAGACTTGGATTAAAATGCTCTATGATTGAAGATTTTCATTCTCAGCTTTTACAAGCATCTATCCTTGATGATACAGATGTAGCACTTATTTTTTCTCATTCTGGTATCAACAAAGATGTTCTTACTCTACTTGAGATTATTAATGAAACTCCAGCTTGTTCTATTGGGATTACTAATTATGCTAGAACCCCTTTTTCTCAATCAGTAGATATATGTTTATTTTTTTCTGAAAACTCCACTCCTATGGATAAAGTTGGTTTTTCTTCTAGAATACCACAATTAATAATAATTGAAAGTTTATATAGAATTTTAAGTTTAAAATTAGGAAAAAAGAGTAAAATTTGCCAAGAACGATATAAACAAATTTTTAAAAAAAGAAGTATATAGTTTAAAGAAGAACTAATTTTAAAAATTAGTTCTTCTTTAAACTATTTTATCTCTATATATCCACCTTTCATTGGTGAAACTGCAAATCTTGTATAAATTCCTAGTGGTCCTTTTGTATATTTAGGAACTGGTTTTATCCATCTAGATTTTCTTTCTTTTAATATTTTATCTATTTCTTCTGGAGTTTTTTCCTCTCCTTTTACTCCTATTATTTCTAATTTTCTTTCAGCTACATTAATTCTAATTAAATCTTCATTTTCTATTAATGCAATAGGTCCTCCTTCACTAGCTTCTGGAGAAACATGTCCTATAGCTGGTCCACGAGTAGCACCTGAGAATCTACCATCTGTTATTAAAGCTGTTGATGCAGATATTCTTGAGTCTGAAGCAATTGCTTCTGTTGTATAAAACATCTCTGGCATTCCACTTCCCTTTGGTCCTTCATATCTTATTATAATTGCATCTCCTGGTTGAATTACTCCAGTAAGCACTGCTTTAATAGCTTCCTCTTCACTATCAAATGGTCTTGCTTTCAATACTGCATCTTGCATCTCTTTTGGCACAGCAGAATGTTTTATTACTGCTCCTTCTGGTGCTAGATTTCCTTTTAATATAGCTAGAGCTCCTTGCTTTTGTATTGGATTTGTAGTAGTTTTTATTATATCTTCCTTCTTTACATTACGCTTTTCTAATTCAGTATAACATCTTTCATAATATCCATTTTTCTTTAATTCTTCTAAATTTTCTCCTAATGTTTTTCCCGTTACAGTCATTACATCAAGATGTAAAAATTCTTTTATTTCTTCCATTATTGCTGGTACTCCTCCTGCATAATAGAAGTACTCTCCTGGATAAAATCCACTAGGTCTTATATTTAAAATATATGGAATTTCTCTATGTATCTTATCAAATTTCTCTGCATCTAATTCTATTCCAATCTCATGAGCTATTGCTGGAATATGTAATAAAGAATTTGATGAACCTGCTATTGCAGCATGAACCATTATAGCATTTTCAAATGCTTTCTCTGTAAGTATATCAGATGGACGAATTCCCTCTTTTGCTAATTCTAAAGCTCTTACTCCTACTTCATAAGCTTTTGTCATCAAATCTGGAGAGATAGCTGGTAATAATGCTGTTCCAGGAAGAGCTAATCCCAATGCCTCTGCCATAACTTGCATTGTTGAAGCTGTCCCCATAAAAGAACATGCTCCACATGATGGACATGCATTTTCTTTTGCATAACAAAACTCCTCTTTTGTAATTTCCCCTCTCTCAAATCTAGCACTATAAGTACCTAATTGCTCCAATGTTAACATATTAGGTCCCGCTGCCATTATTCCTCCTGTAAAAACTATTGATGGAATATTTAATCTTGCTGCTGCCATAAGATTAGCTGGCATTCCTTTATCACAGCTTGCTACAAAAACTCCTGCATCAAAAGGTGTAGCACCTGCTTGTATCTCTATCATATCAGCTATAAACTCTCTTGAAGCTAAAGAATAGTTCATTCCATCATGACCTTGAGCTTGTCCATCACAAATATCAGTTGTAAAATATTTTGCTCCCTTTCCTCCATTTTCATTTATTCCTCTTTCTATCTCTTTTACAAAATCTAAAAGATGAGCACTTCCAGGATGACTATCTCCATATGTACTTTCAATCATTATTTGTGGTTTTTCTAAATCTTTTACTTTCCATCCCATTCCTATTCTAAGTGGGTCTACTTCTGGTGCTACTTTTCTTAACTCTTGACTTTTTAACATTTTTCCTCCCTTAAAAATTAAACTTTACTCAAACTTGTCCTACATGTTGTTTTTGTTCATAGATTTATGATAATATAAAAATAAAAAAAAGTCAATAATTTTGTTTTTAAATTATCAACTTTTTTTTAAAAAAAATATTTTTAACTATTTTAGAACACTTTTATCTTTCTAAACCATTTTTAACTTGTAGAACATCTTTAATTGTTCTCATTATATGTTTTCTCATAAACATATATGCCATGTCTTCATCTTTTTCAAATATAGCCTCTAAAATCAATGTATGTTCTTTTATTCCACTGTCTGAACCTAAAATTAAATTTAATTTTTTTTGATGTCCTATCATTATATTAGACAATATGTCACTAATCTTTATTATTATAGTATTTTTTGTTCCTTTAGCTATTAAATTATGAAACATAGCATCATAATAAGAAAACTTATCTCTATTATCTTTGTTACTTATCATTTCGTCATAAAGTTTTTTTAATTCAAGATAATCTTTTTCATCTGCATTTCTTATAAATAATTTTATATTTTCTGGCTCAAAAGTTTTTCTAAATTCTAAAATATCTAAATAATCATCCTTATTAATTATTGTATTAATTAACATATTATTAAACTCTAAATCTATAAGCTTAGATTGTACGAAAGTCCCCTTTCCTTTTTTCTTAACAAGTACTTTCATCCCCACAAGTTTTTCAATAGCTTCTCTTACTGCATTTCTTCCCACTTCTAGCTCTTTTGCTAATTGTATCTCTGGAGTAATCTGTTCTCCATCTTTCCATTCTCCAGACATAATCTTTTCTTTTAAATATTCAAAAACTTTTTCACTATTTCTACTACTCATTTTTTCTCTCCAAAACATATTAAAAATATAAAATGAGGCTGTGTATACTACACATTTTTATCATAGTATATCAACAGCCCCCTTATAGATTTTTATTTAGTTATTTTTTTATAAACTTCTATATACTTATCAGCTGAGATATCCCAACTATTATCTCTAGCCTTAGCATTTTTTATAATATTATCCCATTGCTTTTTATCTTTATAGATAGATATAGCATAAGAAAGTATCTTCAATAATACCTCTCCATTAGGTTCTTGGAAACCAAATCCATCTCCTTCACCAGTAACCTCATTGTATGGAGTAACAGTATCTTTTAGTCCTCCTGTTTCTCTAACTAGAGGTATTGTTCCATATCTCATAGCTATCATTTGAGAAAGTCCACAAGGCTCAAATAGTGATGGCATTAGGAATATATCAGCACCTTCATATACATCTATTGATAGTGGTTGGTTAAATCCTATATAAGCACAAACTTTTTTAGGATATTGACTCTCTTTCCATCTAAAGAAGTTTTCATAGTGAGCTTCTCCACTTCCAAGTAAAACAAATTGAATTCCTAAATTCATCATTCTATCAAAAGTTTGAGTTAACATATCAATACCTTTTTGTCTATCAAGTCTTGATATTATTGCTACTAATGGTACATCTGGGTCCACTTCTAATCCTAACTCTTTTTGTAGTTTAGCTTTCATCTCTTTTTTAGGTTTGTTACTTAGCTTAAATACATTTCCATCTATTCCATTTACTATTCCAGCTAATTTGTAATCAAATTTTCTAAATAGTCCATCTATTCCTTCCCCATACTCTGGAGTTTTTATCTCTTGAGCATAAGTTTCACTAACTGTTGTTATATAGTCAGAGTAAACTACTCCACCTTTTAAGAAAGATATCATATCATAATATTTAAGTCCATCTTCTTGGTAATATTTATTTCTATCTATCTCTAGTGTTTCCTCAATCTCTTGATTAGGGAAAAATCCTTGGAATCTTAAGTTATGGATAGTGAAGACTGTTTTTATATTAGTAAGTCCTCTTTCTAATAGATATATTGGAGTAAGAGCTGTATGCCAATCATTACAATGGATAATATCTGGAGTAAATCCTGTAATATCAAAAGTCTCTACTACTGCTTTAGTGAAAAAAGTAAATCTTTCACAATCATCTAGCTCTCCATATATTTTAGCTCTTGTAAAGTATTGCATATTATCTACAAAATAATAAGTAACTCCTTCAAGTTCATAACTCTCTATTCCTACATAAGCATCATAGTGTGATGCCCATATTTTTTTATGTCCTATATGCTTCATATTATATCTATACTTTTCAGGAATTTGCCCATACTTTGGAAGTATAACTCTAGCATCTATTCCTTTTTCTTTTAGAGCCTTTGGTAGTGAGTATGCTACATCCCCTAGACCACCTGTTTTTATAAATGGCCAAGCTTCTCCAGTAGCAAAAAGTACTTTCATATTTTTCCTCCTTATTCTTTATTAGCTCCTTCTAAATAAGCTAATAGATTTTTATAGTGCTTATCATCCCATTTAATACTTTTTTCAATTACTAATGGATAGTTTCTAGAAGCACTTAGTTTCTCATTAGATTTTATCACATTATTTTTATCTACAATTATATTTTTAAGTACAGCCCCAGATTTTACAACTGAATCTTGTAATAGGATACAATCCTCTACTATTGCTCCAGCTTCTACTACTGCTCCTCTAGCTAGTATAGAGTTTCTTACTGTACCACTTAAGATACATCCATTTGCTACAAGGCTGTTATTTACCTCTGCTCCCTCTCTAAATAATGATGGTGGAGTATCTTTTGTTTTAGTATAGATACTTCTTTCAGGATTGAAAAGGTCTTCTCTAACCTCTTTTTTCAATAGATCCATATTGAAATCAAAGTATTCTTTAGTAGAGTTTATACAAGCTAAATATCCTTTAAATTCATATCCATTTATACTAACTCTCCCCATATTTCTAGTTACTAAATCTCTAACTGTATAATAAACTCCCTCTTGGATTCCATCACAAATCATTTTAATTAAAAGCTCTTTACTCATTACAAAAGCTTCCAGAGAAATATTCTCATCTTTTTTAAAGAAAAGGTTTTGTCCACTTCCTAAAATCTCTCCATTTTCTCCTACTTTTACACTGTCACAATTGTCAAATCTCTCATTAGCATTGTGAACATTTTTATATACTAAAGTTATATCTTTTCCACTAGCTTCATGTTTTTTCACAACATCTTTTACATCTAAGTTGCATACCATATGAGAACTTAATACTACTACGTTCTCTTGCTTACTACGGAAAAAATATTCCATATTTTTCTTAACTCTTTTTATGTTAGTAGTATAAGCAGAGTCTGCCATTTGTTTGAACATAAATATTCCATCTTTTTTTCTATCTAAATCCCACTCTGCTCCTCTTCCGATGTGGTCAGTTAATGAGTTTAAATCTTCATTTCCTGCAAAAATTCCTACGTTTCTTATTCCAGCATTTACTAAATTTGAAAGTGAAAAGTCAATTATTCTATATGTTCCACCAGCTGGTACAGAAGCAAGTGGTCTCATCTTAGTAAGTGCTCTGATATTATCTAATGTTTCATCTAAAAATATTATAGCCATATAATTGTTAAGCATATTTCCTCCCCTTATAAAACCCTATTTTACAGCATTACTCTTTACTATTTCGCCTTTTCCTATTACAACAATCTCTTTATTATCTCCAATTACTGTATTTTTCTCTACAAATACATTTTCAGCTAGAATAGCCTTATTTACAATTACATTTTCTTCAATTGTTGTATCAGACATTATTACTGAATTAAAAACTTTACTATTTTTTCCAATTTTTACACCAGGGAAAATAACTGAGTTTTTAACTTCTCCCTCTATTTCACAACCTTTTTCTACAAGAGAGTTTATTACTTTAGCATCATCACTTACATATAGTGGTGGATATACCCCTTGACGTGTGTTAATTTTCCAATTTTTATCAAATAAATTTAATTCGTTATCCTCTTTTAATAAATCCATATGAGCTTCCCAGAAACTTTCAATTGTTCCAACGTCTTTCCAATATCCTTCAAATGGATAAGCAAATAACTTCATATTATCTTTTAATAGATTTGGAATAATATTTTTACCAAAGTCATTACTTGAGTTAGGATCTTTTTCATCTTCTATTAGATATTTTTTTAATACGCTCCATTTAAAGATATATATTCCCATAGAAGCTAAAGTACTTTTTGGCTCTTTTGGTTTTTCTTCAAATTCATAGATTGAAAAATCCTCGTTAGTATTCATTATACCAAAACTTGGTGCATCTTTTAAAGGAACGTTAAATACTCCTATAGTAGCATCTGCATTTTTTTCTACATGGAATTTTAACATCTTGTCATAGTCCATTTTATAGATATGGTCTCCTGATAAGATAAGTACATGTTCTGGTTCATATTTATCAACAAAAGCTATATTTTGATAGATAGCATTAGCTGTTCCTTTATACCATCCACCTTCATCATTTTTCTTAGTATGAGGTTGTAATACTGTAACTCCACCATTCATTCTATCTAGGTCCCAAGGTGAACCATTTCCAATATGCTCATTTAATACATGTGGCTCATATTGAGTAAGTACTCCTACAGTATCTATACCAGAGTTTGAACAGTTACTCAATGTAAAATCTATTATTCTGTATTTTCCACCAAATGAAACAGCTGGTTTTGCTATTTTTTCTGTAAGTTTTTTAAGACGGCTTCCTTGTCCCCCAGCTAGTAACATAGCTATTATATATTTTTTCTTCATACCTATCCTCCCAATGTTTATTTTATACCTCTTCTTTTTTAGTTTTAATTACTCTTTTTTTAGTTGTTTTTTCTTTTTTCTCTTCTTTAACTTCCTCCTCCGTCTTTATTTTTTTCTCTTCAGCTTTTAGAAAAATAACAGAGTTTCCACAAATATCTACTTCAATATGTTGAGGTCTGCCATTCCATTCCTCAGCTATTGCCTTATATCTCTTTCTCTTACTAAAGTTTGTCCCCCCATATTTTTCATCATCACTGTTTAGAACTACTCTATATATTTTATCCTCTGGCACACCTATTTTATATCCTATTTTGCTCTCCCCAGAGAAATTAAATATCCCTATAATTTTTTCACTATTATCTTTAGTTTTTCTTAAAAATGTGATTGTATTCCCATTATGATTTTCATGTTCTATCCATTCAAAAGTATCCCAACTATCTTCCCAAAGAGCTTTTTCTTTTAAATACATTTTATTTAAAGCTCTACAGTAATCTTGCACCTTTTTATTTTCTTCTCTATCTAAAAGTTGCCACTCTAACTGCTCATAAAATCTCCATTCCAATCCTTGAGCAAAATCATTTCCCATGAAGTTCAATTTTTTTCCTGGATGTAGCATTTGATATGAGTATAGAGCTCTTACATTAGCTAGTTGTGCTCCAAAAAATCCTGGCATCTTATTTACAATAGATTTTTTCCCATGTACTACCTCATCATGTGATAATGGCAAAACATAGTTTTCTGAAAAAGCATACATAAATGAGAATGTAAGTTTTCCATGATGATCTTTTCTATATAACGGATCCTCTTCAAAATATTTTAAGGTATCATTCATCCAACCCATATTCCATTTGTTATCAAATCCAAGTCCTCCATCAACTGCATGTTTTGTTACATTTGGCCAAGCTGTTGAATCTTCAGCCATAACTACACAATTAGGAAAATCATCATGTATAGCACTGTTAAATTTTTTGAAAAAATCTACAGCTCCTAAGTTTTCTTTTCCACCATAACGATTTGTAAGTCCATCTACATTAGGAAGATATAACATATTTGCTACAGCATCTATTCTTACGCCATCTATATGAAACTCTTTAAACCAAAAATTTACGTTAGATATTAAAAAGCTTTGAACTTCATATCTAGTTAAATCAAAATTACAAGTTCCCCATTCTCTATTTTCACCAATTCTCTCATCTGCATATTCATAAGTAGCTGTTCCATCAAATCTATACAATCCATGAGCATCTTTACAAAAATGTCCTGGCACCCAATCTAAGATTACCCCTATATTATGTCTATGCATATAGTTAACAAAGTACATAAAATCTTCTGGTAAACCATATCTACTAGTTACAGAATAATATCCTGTACCTTGATACCCCCAAGAAGCATCTAATGGGTACTCATTTATTGGCATTACTTCTATATGGGTATAGTTCATATCCTTTACATATTCACATAACTCTTCTGCTATCTCTCTATAATTTAAAAAATCTCCGTTTTCTTTCTTCTTCCATGAACCTAAATGCACTTCATAGATATTCATAGGCTTATTAAGCCCTGTTATTCTTTTATTCATCCATCTAGTATCAGTCCATTTAAACTTTGGTATATCGTAAAGTACTGATGCTGTATTTGGTCTTAATTCAGAGTAAAAAGCATAAGGATCAGCTTTAAAAACTACATTTCCATCTGCTTGTTCCACTCTAAATTTATATAAATCCATCTTTTTTAATCCAGGTATTTTTAATTCCCAAATTCCCTCTGGGTTTATCTTATTCATAAAATGATTATCTCCATTCCAGCCATTGAAATCTCCAACTACTGAAATGGCTCTAGCATTAGGAGCCCATACTCTGAAGATGACACCGTCATCTTCAAAATGTGCTCCCATATATCTATATGCTTCTCTATGTTCTCCTTTATGAAAAAGGTATCTATCTAATTCTTTTTCCAATCTTACCCCCTCCTATGTTTTATTATAATTTTACTGGAGTAATATTCCAAATCTCCTCAGCATACTCTTTTATAGTTCTATCAGATGAGAATTTTCCAGCATTAGCTATATTTTTCAACTGTTTTCTAGCCCAGTCCATTCTGAAAGTATACTCTTTATTGATTAATTGTTGAGTTCTTCTATATGCTTCATAATCCTCTAATACAAAGTATTGGTCAGCTTGATGCCAAGGAGCATTTTCCATTAATGATCTGTGAATAGTTCCATATACTCCATTTCCTAAGTCACTGAATGTTCCATCTACTAAAGAATCAACTATTTTCTTAAGCCCTTCTACACAATTATATGGAACATGTGGGTCATATCCATTTGCTCTCATCTCTTCTACTTCTTTTACTGTAAGTCCAAAGATATAGTTATTTTCTTTTCCAGCTTCTTCTACTATCTCAACATTTGCCCCATCCATAGTTCCTAAAGTTAAGGCTCCATTTAACATAAATTTCATATTTCCTGTACCTGAAGCTTCTTTTCCAGCTGTTGAAATTTGTTCAGATATATCTGCTGCTGGGAATAGTTTTTGTGCCACTGATACTCTATAGTTTTCTACAAATACTACTTTTAATTTAGAGTTTACATCTGGATCTTTATTTATCATTTGTGCTACTTCGTTTATTAATCTGATTATTCCTTTAGCTACAAAATATCCAGGTGCTGCTTTAGCTCCAAATATATATGTTACTGGAGTAAAGTTCATGCTAGGATTTAATTTTAATTTATTATATAGCCCTATGATTTGGAATATATTTAATAGTTGTCTTTTGTATTCGTGTAATCTTTTTATTTGTACATCAAAGATAGAATCTGGATTTATCTCTATTCCTTGAGTTCTCTTTAAAAACTCTGCAAGTTCTACTTTTTTCTCATGTTTTATATCTAAAATTCTTTTTAAAATTTTTTCATCATCTAAATAAGCTTCCAATTTTTTTAATTCACTTAAATCAGTTATCCAAGCATCTCCAATTAATTCAGTGATTAAACTAGCTAATTGTGGGTTAGATTGTAATAACCATCTTCTTTGTGTTATTCCATTTGTTTTATTTAAGAATTTTTCTGGATATAATTCATACCAATCTTTTAATTCTTTATTTTTTAAGATTTCAGTATGTAAAGCAGCAACCCCATTTACTTTATGGCTTCCATAGATAGCAAGCCAAGCCATATGAATCATATTTCCATTGATTATTCTCATTCTATCTTGTCTAGCTTTATCTCCAGGGAATTTTTGCTCTAATAACTCTCTTAATTGGTTATCTATTCCTTGAGTTATTTGATAAACTCTTGGTACAACTTGCTCATATAGTCCTACCCACCATTTTTCAAGAGCTTCTGCTAATATTGTGTGGTTAGTATAAGCAAAAGTTTTCTCTACTATGCTCCAAGCTTTTTCCCAAGATATTCCTTCAATATCTATAAATATTCTCATCAATTCTGGAATAGCTATAACTGGGTGTGTATCATTTAATTGGATAGCTGTAAACTCTGCAAATTTATCAAAATCATTTCCATGAACTTTTTTATATCTTTTTACTATATCTTGTAATGATGCTGATACAAAGAAGTATTGTTGTTTTAATCTTAACTTTTTACCTTCATCAGTTGAATCATTTGGATATAGTACTCTTGAAATATCTTCAGCTAAAGTCTTTTGTTGAGTTGCATGTAGATAGTCTTGCTGATTGAATTTTCCTAAGTCTAAGTCTACTAATGAGTGTGCTTCCCAAAGTCTTAAAGTATTTATATTATTAGTTCCATATCCAATTATTGGCATATCATAAGGAACAGCTCTTACACTTCCATCTCCAAATGTAACTATTACTTCGTCATCAGGTCTCATTACTGACCATACATCTCCATATTTTAACCAAGTTTCTGGTTTTTCTATTTGATATCCATCTCTAAATTCTTGGTTAAATATTCCGTTTCTATATCTTATTCCATATCCTTTTCCTGGTAGGTTAAGAGTAGCTAATGAATCTAAGAAACATGCTGCTAGTCTTCCTAATCCTCCATTTCCTAAAGCTGAGTCCTCTTCAGCATCCTCTACTTTATTGTAGTCTATTCCTAATTCATCGAATAGCTCTTGTACCTCTTTTAACATCCCAAGGTTGATTAGGTTGTTTCCTAATGCTCTTCCCATTAAAAACTCTGCTGATAAATAGAAAGCTTGTTTTTGCTTTTCATAAAGCTTCCCTGTGTCATACCAGTTATCAGCAATATTTTCCATTACGGCTTGCCCTAATGCTCTATAAATTTCAAAATCTTTAGCTTCCCCAAGCTCTTTTCCAAAACTTACTTTTAAGTTTCTTTCAATTTGTTTTCTTAATACCTCTTTTTCTACTCTCATTCCTCTTACCTCATTAATATTTTATTTTATCTATTAAATAATTTTGTTATCTCTTTTAATCTCTCTTTTATATCTTCAGTTAAATCTTTTTCCTGAAGTCTCCATTTCCAATTTATTCCAACTGTAGATGGAGTATTCATTCTTGCAAAACTTCCTAATCCAAGTAAATCTTGCATCTGAATTATTACCATTTGGGCATCTGAGCTCCAAAGAGTTTCTATTCCTCTCCACTCTATTGGATTCCAATAATTTCTGTCTCTTTCCAAGAGCCATTTTTTAAGATACTCATCACATCTATTTTTAGTTTCTGGACTTAAATTTTCATACCAACCGACAACAGTATCATTATCATGCGTTCCCATATATGCTACACAATTTTTTTCATACTTATGTGGTAAGTAATCATTATCCTCATTATCAAAAGCAAACTCTAATATTTTCATACCAGGGTACCCTGTTCTTTTTAGAAGCTTTTTAACTTGTGGAGTCAAAAGCCCTAAATCTTCAGCTATTATTGGAAGTTTTCCCAATCTTTTTTCAATAGTTCTAAATAGCTCTATTCCAGGTCCTTTCTCCCAATGCCCTCTGATAGCAGTTTTCTCTCCATATTTGATACTCCAATATGATTCAAAACCTCTAAAGTGGTCTATTCTTACAATATCATATATTTCAAAACAAAATCTTATTCTATCTATCCACCACTTATAATTATCTTTTTTTAATTTTTTCCAATCATAGAGAACATTTCCCCATAATTGCCCTGTTTTACTAAAATAATCTGGTGGACAACCAGCTACTCTTTTAGGAACTCCTGATTCTGTAAATTGAAATATCTCAGGGTTACTCCAAGTATCTGCACTATCTGTTGCAACGAAGATAGGAATATCTCCAACTATTTTTACACCTTTACTATTAGCATATTCTTTTAATCTCTTCCATTGCTTATAGAAAGTATATTGCAAAAATCTATAATATTCAAGCATTTTTTCTTCAATTATATCTTTTTCAAATTTTTTTCTAATTTTATTCTTATAGATTTTACTCCACTGTTGCCAAGGTAATCCGTTAAATTTATCTTTTAGTACCATATATAGAGCATAATCCTCTAACCAATAACTATTTTTATTAATAAACTTTTTATACTCCTCTTTTGAGTCCTCTCTTTTCATAAACTCTTCAAATACTACTTTTAAAAGTTTTTCCTTCTCATATTTTACTTGCTCATAGTCTAAATTATCATCATAATTTATTTTTTTTAAAGGAATAAGATTTTCATCTGTTATATATCCCTCTCTTACAAATTCTTCCATATCTATGAAAAGAAAATTTCCTGCAAAGGCTGAATAAGATTGATAAGGAGAATCTCCATAACCTGTTGGCCCTAGTGGAAGTATCTGCCATAGTTTTTGTCCTGTTTCATTTAGAAAGTCTACAAATTCATAGGCTTTTTTTCCAAAGTCTCCTATTCCATATTCACTAGGTAATGACGATATATGCATCAATACTCCACTACTTCTTTCAAACATCTTTCCTCCTTATACTATAAAATTCCTTTTTTCTTGAAGAGTATCTATCTTTATTTTTTCATTAAAAGTCTCCTCATAAATTTGGGCTAATTTTGCCATATATATATCACTATGTATATGCTCCGATATTATATTTATAAATACTTGATTATCCGTATAAAATCCACTGATTTTATCTCCAACTTTTGTCACTACTAAGCTTTTATTAAGGTCAGCAACTAACATTATTCTACTAGGATTTTTGAAACTTTCTTTCTCTTTACTCTTATGATATATCTCTATTCTCAATCCCATATTATCTAATTTATTAAAGCAGAAAGCTATTACTCTTACTCCTCTATCTATTGCGTTTTTTAAATCCTCTCTTATCTCCTGTAAATCAAAATCTGTATTAAGATATATTTCTTTTTTAGAGTTTTTTATTATATTCTTCAATGTTGCTTTTATTTTCTCATTATCCTCTAATTTATAGAAATAATTTTCTTTTATTGGATTCTCTATTTTTTTTAAATCCCTTTTTAGGTTTAAGGAGTTTTCAAAAAAATGTCTCTCTATCTCTTCAAATAGTAATTCTGGGTTTTTAGCTTCATACTCTTTACTACTATTTGGTATCAATAAAATATATCCATTTCTATACATTGTTTCAAGAGATTGGTAAATAGTAGATTTTGATAGCTCTAACTCCTTCGCTAGCCTATATCCATTAGCTTTCCCAATCCTTAATAAAGTTATGTATATCATTGCTTCTGTTTTAGAAAAGCCTACCTTTATTAATCTATTTACTATTTTTTCCAATTTAATCCCCCACATTAGTAGTTTTTTATCGAACTACTATTTTCATTTATCATTATACTCCTTATTTTGTTTATTTTCAAGAAAAAATATATTTTTATAGGAATTTTTGTTTTTTTATAGTTGTGAAAATAAAAAAAACTATGAAGATATTATATTTTTAATATAATAACTCCATAGTTTATATTTTTTTAGCTTAATTTTTGAAGTAATAACTCAGCTATCTTATAAAGAATAAAAACTCCTATTCCACAATATGAAACTAAAAGTAATAATGCTCCTAATCTATTGTCATACACATAATTATCTTCAAGCTCTTTATTATCACTTTTACTAAAATCTTTATTCATTTTTTCTAACTCATCTAATTCTAATCTCTCTTTTACTGTTAACATATTTATCCTCCATTTTAATTCTATAATATTTATTTTTTTAAAATGGAAGTTTTTAATTACGTAATACTCTTTTTTTATCCCAGAGTATTATTCCTGCTAATCCTCGCTCTTTTCGATATCTAAAAAACTTTTCTTTAACTACATAGATAGTTAAAACTGTCAATACCATCTCTATAAGCAATGGTATCATATCTTTGTAGTAATCTACTATAAAGTTGTGATTATCTCCTAATGATAAATCTAATGGTATTATCTCTTGAGGATTAGAATTATTTTCTGCTAAAATTACAATATTTTGTGTAGCTCTGTTTTCTAATAGAGGTGGTTTATTATGAGAGTTAAATAGATTTGTCATCATCAATGAAAATATAAAAATAAACAACATCAATATCTTTTTTAATCTCATCTTTAACACCTCCTCTACTACATTCTACAATTATTTTTCAGTTTTTTAAAATTCTTATTTTATACCGTTGTCATTTAAAAATTTTATCATTTCACTATTTTTATTTTCTTTAGCTATTGAGATAGCATTATCTCCATAAGAAGCATAGTTAGGATTTACACCTAGTTCTAACACTCTTCTTATAACATCAGTAAAGCCATTAGCTACTGCTCTTAAATAAACTTCTCCTAATATATTCTCTTTATTGAGATTTCTCTTTTTTAAATCATAACCTTTTATATTTAAAAGCTCCATTAGATTCTTCTCGTCATAGACGTAGTATATAGGATAGTTACCTCTCTCATCAACCTCTAAAAAGTTTGCCCCTCTTTCATTCATCTTTCTAATGAGCTCAGGATTCCCAACTATTCCACTCCAAAACATAGCACTCCAACCATTTTTATCCTTCAATTGAAAATCTATATTTTGAGTGATAATATATTCAGAATAAGATATAGGCTTATTTTTTAAGAAGTAGATAAATAGTGGCTCCCCTTGATTATTTAAGACATTTAACTCAGCTTTATCTTCACAAAGTTTTTTTAAAGCATCAAAGCTTCTTACATAAAAAATTGGAGTTTTTCCAAAGTTATCCCTTTTATTTTTATCAATATCCTTATTTAATAAAATATCTATTGAATTTAGACTATTATTTTCTAATGCTATTACAAGTAGATTTTTTCCATCACTATTTTCATAATTTAATGGAAAACCATCTATTAAATATTTATTTAATCTATAAGCATCATCTAATAATATACTACTATATACTTGCTCTATTGTTGGGATAGTACTCTTTTTTTGAAAAAGAGTACAACCACTTAATATCACTATTAGAGTAAGAAAAATTATACCTTTAAAAATACTACTCTTCATTTCTCTTTTCATATTTTCTTCTCTCTCCCTCTTTCAGATATTTCTTTCTTAATCTGATGTTCTCAGGAGTTACTTCTACAAGCTCATCATCAGCTATATAATCCAATGCTTGCTCTAAAGTAAATTTTCTAGGTGGAGCTAATTTTACAGCATCGTCACTTCCTGCAGCTCTCATATTTGTAAGTTTTTTAGTTTTACATACGTTTACTACAAGGTCATTCTCTCTGCTGTGCTCTCCAACTATCATTCCTTCATATACAGGAATTCCTGGATCTAAGAATAGAGTTCCTCTATCTTGAATATTGTTTAATGCATAAGCTACAGTTACTCCTGGCTCAGTTGCAATAAGTACTCCTCTACTTCTTGTAGGAATCTCTCCCTTATGTGGCTCATAATCGTAGAAAGAGTGGTTTAATATTCCTGTTCCCTTTGTATCTGTTAAGAATTCATTTCTAAATCCAATAAGTCCTCTTGCTGGTACTTTGAACTCTAAACGAGTATATCCATCAGTTCCAGGTATCATAGATACCATTTCCCCTTTTCTTATACCCATTTTCTCAATAACTACTCCTGTGTAACTATCATCTACGTCAATAAGTGCCATCTCAATCGGCTCAAGTCTCTTTCCATCTTGCTCTTTCATAAGAACTCTTGGTTTAGATACTTGAATTTCAAATCCTTCTCTTCTCATATTCTCTAGTAATATAGAAAGTTGAAGTTCTCCTCTTCCTTTTACAACAAATGCATCTGGAGTATCAGTTGCTTCTACTTTCATACTTACGTTAGTTTGTAACTCTTTTTGAAGTCTTTCCCAAATATGTCTTGAAGTTACAAATTTTCCCTCTTTTCCAGCAAATGGAGAATCATTTACCATAAATGTCATAGCTAAAGTTGGCTCATCTATATCTATTAATGGTAGAGCTATTGGCTCATTTACATCAGCTAATGTCTCTCCAATATCTATATTATCTATACCAGCTATACAAACTATATCTCCAGCATGTGCCTCTTGAATCTCTACTCTTTTTAATCCTTCATATCCATAAAGTACAGAGATTTTTCCTTTTATCATCTTTCCATCTCTTTTTATAAGCATAACATCTTGGTTTCTTCTTACGATACCATTGTGGATTCTTCCTACTGCTAACTTTCCAACATAGTTGTCATAAGCTATGTTTGTTATTAAGAATTGCATAGGTTTATTGTCGTCTCCCTCTGGATCCTCTACATGCTCAAGGATAGTTTCAAATAGTGGAGTCATATCAAAACTTTCATCTTCTAAGTTTCTCTTAGCAAATCCACCTTTTCCTGAAGCATATACAACTGGGAATTCAAGTTGTAAATCATTAGCATTTAATTCAATAAATAGCTCATAAACCATATATAATACATCTTCTGGTCTTGCATTTGGTTTATCCACTTTATTTACTACAACTATTGGTCTATGTCCTTGCTCTAAAGCTTTTTTAAGAACATATTTAGTTTGAGGCATTGGTCCCTCAAAAGCATCTACTAGAAGTACAACAGAGTCAACCATTTTCATAATTCTTTGTACCTCTCCTCCAAAGTCAGCATGTCCTGGAGTGTCTACAATGTTGATTTTGTAATCTTTGTATCTAACAGAAGCATTTTTAGAGAAGATAGTTATTCCTCTCTCTCTTTCAATGTCGTTAGAGTCCATTACTCTCTCTTCTACTTTTTCTAATTCGTGAGAACCAAAAGCTCCCCCTTGTCTTAAAAGACAGTCCACTAGTGTTGTTTTACCGTGGTCAACATGGGCAATAATTGCTATGTTTTTTATTTTCATTATTCTTCCTTCCTTTAGGGTTAAAAATATTTATACCCTTTTAATAAATTGTTATTTACATTTGCTAAACCTAAGAATTTATTTTGACAATAAACTCTATATCTACCATTTGGACTTTGATGCCTGATAGTATTTCCATTTAAAAATAGAGTAAGATTTTTCCCCTCTTCAATCTCTAGTTGAGGATAGGCAAAAAACTCTTCTACACTTTGAAGAAAGCTACTATTTCCTTCATTGTGTAATCTCTCTATATCCTCAAGAGTAAATGCTTTATCTATACTAGAATCTCCTACCTTCTCTCTAAATAATGAGTTCATAGTAGCTAGAGTCCCTAGCTCTCTTCCCATATCATCTATTAGAGAACGTATATATGTTCCTTTCGAAACACCACATCTAATTTTTCCCTTTACTCCATCAAACTCTAAAACTTCAATAAAATCAATATGTATATCTCTAGCTTTTCTCTCTACCTCTATACCTTTTCTTGCTAAGTCATAGAGCTTTTGTCCATCTACTTTAAGAGCTGAATACATAGGTGGTATCTGTTTTATATCCCCTATAAATTTTTTTAAAACTCTATCTAGCTCATCTCTAGTGGCAGACTTTTTCTCTGATTCCTCTATAGTTTTACCCTCTATATCATAGGTATCTGTCCTATACCCTAGCTCAAAGCCTGCAGTGTATATTTTAGAATATCCCTCTATATCTTGAACTAATCTAGTAGCTCTTCCTAAACACACCACTAAGACTCCTTCAGCTAACGGATCTAGAGTTCCTGTATGTCCTATTCTTTTCTCTTTTAATACTCTTCTCAATACTCTTATCACATCAAAAGATGTAATTCCACTAGGTTTATTTATATTGATAATTCCTTCCAAACTTTCAACTCCTATATTAGAACTATTTCATATTGTACCATATATTACTGATTTTTAAAATAGTTTTTTATTCCATCTAACTATTTTTCTACAATTCCATATCTATTACTTGGGCTCCATAATAAGTATTGATTTATTCCTAAATCCTCTAAAGCTTTTACCTGAGCTTCTATCTCTTTTTTACCATAAGGAATATATCCTTTTACCCACTTGGCAGTAAAAGCTTGTAACCAAGGTCTGATTTGAGATGGATAAGTTAAGTTATAATTTCTATTTATTCCATCTAATGTTGTATGATAGATAGTCTTATATGGCTCTGCATCAGGTACAGGTATTCCATACACTCCCCTTCCATAATGGCTAGGATATGCCATAGGAGAGATTACGTCTACCTCATTACTTATTACTTCCCAGTGTTGTCCAAGCCCCATATCATCATCTGAACTTGGTACTTGCCCATAGATATCCGCTGATATATATACCTCTAATGGTTCTAACTCTTTTCTAGCATATTTTAGATATTTTTGAATAGTTTCTGGTTTTGATTCCCCAGTACTATTTCTATAATCTAATTCCTTATCAAGTTTCCCTCCATTTGAAGCTGGAAATCTCACATAGTCAAACTGTATCTCATTAAATCCAACCTTAGCAGCTTCCTTTGCCACAGCTATATTGTATTCCCATAGATATCTGTCATGAGGGGATACCCATATTACTCCATCACTATTAGTGAAAGGTTTTCCAGTAGCTCTCTTTATAATAGCTTTGTCTGGATGCTTTGCTGCATAAGTAGGATCTTTAAAAGATACTATTCTAGCTATTGCGTATATATTGTTGTCTTTTAATTTTTTTATAAAAGCTTGTATATCATTTATAGGATATCTCTTATCATTTTTACCTATATACTTTAATTCTGCCTCTGTTTTAAATAACATCTTTCCAAAATCCTCTTTGACATCTATTACAAAGGCATTTATCCCTGTTCTCTTAGCTAGCTCTATCAACTCATCCATTCTTTTTGTTGATGAAGCTGTATTTACTGTTAAATATATCCCTTTAACATCAATTCTAGGATTATTTACATACTCTTTTTTAGGGACAGGAGTAAAATCTATATTTTTTAAGTTAGATGGTATTACCTTATGTATATCCTCAGTCAAGCTTCCTGTTCTTATCCATCCTTCTCTTATCTCATTATTTTTTCCATAAGTTATTCTTCTCCAATAACTTTTTTCAATATTAGTTTTTGTCTCATAAGTCCCATCTTCTTTTTTTATTTTTATTTCCTTTGGAGTTTCTACTATTTTTTCTTCTAAAACTTCCACCTTTACTGCTTTTTTCAAACTATCCTTTTGTATTTTTCCATCAGGTTCAGCATAGATAGGAGTTTTAATATTTATCGTATAAGCAAAAATCTTTTTAGGTGCTTTTTCTGGTATTTTTATCTCCTTTAAAGGCAGTACCTGTTCCTCTTGTTTTTCAACTACATTTACATCTGTTGCTTGTTTATTTATATCTTGCTCTACCATAATATTTGTATTATTTTTACCAATGTCTCTAGTTATTCCAGCTGTAGTAGTAATAGTTACTATATATAGTGCTATGACTCCAAGTATGCTAATCATAAATTTCTTATTTTCTCTCATATTATCTCCCTTTTTGTTATACTATACTCTGATATTTTATACTATTTTTCAAAAAATATCTAGTTTGAATTTTCTATAATATAAAAAGAGAAAACTCTACTTTTACCCATTACTATTTAGCACTGAGTACTGCAGTAAAATTTTCTCTTTCTACTTCATTTTTTTATTAACTTCTATTATTTATTTACTTTTCTTTTTTCCTTTGGCTGCTTTTTTCTCTACAACTGGATTCATTTTTTCTAATAAGTTTTTACCAGGTTTGAATTTTGCAACTTTTCTTGCAGCAATTTTCATAGGCTTTTTAGTTTGTGGATTGATGCAAGTTCTTTCTGCTCTCTTTGCTGCTTCAAATTTTCCAAATCCTATAAAAGCTACGCTATCTCCTTTTACTAATACCTCTTCAAGTGTTTCTAAGAAAGCCTTTGTTAATTTCTCAGCTTCTACTTTTGTTTTTAACTCTGCTTTTGCTCCAAATAATTCTACAAATTCCTTTTTTGTCATTTGAAATCACTCCCAATCATTTATTTGTTGCCCTTACTATTAAAATAGCACGTTTTTTCAATAAACACAATACTTTTCTTAATTTTTTTATTTTTTTCTCTTAATAAATAGCTGTACCCAATAATTTTTACCATTTTTATCTTGAGCAAGCCCTATTCCTGTTTCATCATAAGCTGGATTTAATATATTTCCTCTATGACCTTTAGACTCTATCCATCTCTCAGCTACAAACTCGGGAGTATCATGCCATCTTGCAATATTTTCTGCAGCAGCACTATATCTTATCCCCTTCTCTTTAATAAGATTAAAAGTCATTCCAAATTTTTTACTGTTGTGTGATAGCTTTTCTTCCTTTGCCATATCCTTTGCTTTAACTATTGCTATTTTATTTAATTCCTTATTCAATTTTAATGGCTTCAGCCCACTCTCTACTCTGAAATTATTAACTTTTCTAAAAATTATATCTTGATAATCTTCAGCATTTATATAGAGAATATTCAAAAAAAATAATAAGATTACAATAAAAACTTTTTTCATTTTTACACCTCTCTTTTTATTTTCTATTATACCATCTTTTTTTAAGCTTTTGCACTCTTTCTTTGTTTGACTTTTAATTTTCTACATTATATAATTTATTTATAGAAGTATTTATAAAAAAAGGAGAGATTATGTATAGTGTTGATTTTGGTTTTCCTGTACTTGGAGCTACTGTTCTTGATACAGGAATTAACTTTGGTATCTATTGTAAAAATAAAAAAAACGTTATTCTAAATATATATGATTTTGCCCACAATACAGAGCCAACACTCTCTTTGAAGTTAGATGAAAAGATTAATAAAACTGGGGATATTTGGCATATTTTTCTAAGGAGAGCTAAAGAAGGAGTAATATACTCTTGGAAAATAGATGATTCTCCTGAACTTTTAGACCCCTACGCTTTTTCATATACCAATCACAAAGAGTGTAAAAATAAAAAATCTATCGCTGTAAAAAAAGAACTTTTTAAAGAGAGACATCTTGATACTCCAATGAGTGAGAGTATAATATATGAAGTCCATATCAAACTATTTACTCAAAATTCTAACTCTCTTGTAAAGTTTCCTGGAAAATATAAGGGATTTATGGAAAAAATTCCTTATTTAAAAGAACTAGGAATTACAGCAGTAGAGTTTCTCCCTGTATATGAATGGGATGAATATACTGGTAGGTATGATTCACATAATAAGGTTTTAGAAAATGTATGGGGATATAATCCCATTAGCTTCTTTGCTCCTACAAAAAAATTCTCTAGTAAAAAAAATCTAGATAGTTTTGATGAAGTTGTAGAGTTAAAAGAACTTATTAAAGAGTTACATAAAAATGGAATAGAAGTCATTTTAGATGTAGTGTATAACCATACTGCTGAAGGTGGAAATGGTGGTCATCTATATAACTTTAAAGCTATGAACAAAAGTGGATTCTATATATTAGAAAAAGATGGAGAAAATTATACTAACTACTCTGGCTGTGGTAATACATTTAATTGTAACACTGTAATGAGTAAGGACATTATTCTAAACTCATTAAAATATTGGTATCTTGATATGGGAGTTGATGGATTTAGATTTGACTTAGCACCTATCCTAGGAAGAGATGAATATGGACAATGGGGAGGTCAATCTATACTTAATGAGATAGCTCAAGATCCTATTCTATCCCATTGTAAACTTATCTCTGAAAGCTGGGATTTAGGTGGTTACTATGTAGGAGACATGCCTGCTGGATGGAGTGAATGGAATGGAAAATACAGAGATGTAGTTAGAAAGTTTATCAAAGGAGATTTTGGGCAGATTTCAGATTTAGTTAAGAGAATTTCAGGAAGCCCTGATATTTTTAAAAGAGGAAACCGTTCTCCATACAACAGTATTAATTTTATCAGTTGCCATGATGGATTTACTCTCTATGATCTAGTTAGTTACAATACAAAACATAATTTAAATAATGGAGAAAATAATAGAGATGGAGAAAATCATAACAACTCATACAACTGGGGAGAAGAGGGAGAAACTAAAAATATAGAAATTTTAAATCTAAGAAAAAAATTGATTAAGAACTTCTTCCTTATTCTTATGATTTCTCAAGGAACTCCTATGTTTTTAATGGGAGATGAATGTGGTAGAACACAACATGGTAATAACAATGCCTACTGTCAAGACAATAAATCAACTTGGCTTGATTGGGAGAGAGCAGAAGAGTTTAAAGATATCTACAATTTTGTTAAAAATATGATTAAACTTAGAAAAAGTTATTCTATCTTTAAAAAGGATAGTTATTGGGAATGTGATGATTGTAAGGCAAGTGATGTTATCCTTCATGGAACTAAGCTTCATTCTCCAGATTTTTCATATCATTCCTTAAGCATAGCTTTTGAATTAAAGGATATAAACAGTGATACAAAATTCTATATTGCACTAAACTCTTACTATGGAGATTTACAATTTGAATTACCCCCTCTTGAAAAAGGTAAAAAATGGTATGCACTTGTAGATACTTCTAAAGAAGATAAATATAACTTCTCTAATACACCTACTTCAGTAGATAAAAAATCTTACCTTGTTAAATCAAGAAGTTCAATCATTTTAATAAGTAAATAAAAGTAAAAAAGAGAGATCACTATATAAAATGATCTCTCTTTTACTTTTTTAATCTTTATTTCTTTCATATTTTCTTATCATCTTTATTTTTTTATTTTTATCGTAAAATCTCCATTCTCCAACCTTTTTATTATCTGAAAACTCTCCTGTAATAAATATCTCTCCTGTAGGATAATAAAAATTATAAAATCCTGATAATTTATCATTTGAATAATACCTCTCTGATTTTATATTTCCGTTCTTATAATACCTTACCCATAACCTCTCTTTTTTTCCTAATTCATATTTTCCTCTTTCTATTAATTGTTCATCTAAATAAACTAAGTACCTTCCATCTAGTTTTCCATCTGTAAATTTTTTTATTACTTTTTTCATAAATTGCTCCAATTTTCCATTCTTCCCATTATTACAATACCACTATTTCTCCATATAAAGAAATAGA